>ERZ795054.116-NODE-116-length-131016-cov-24.732226_pt1 | contig 131016 bp, 130 predicted proteins | sample MGYA00375138_ERZ795054 | MGnify/ENA primary metagenome ERZ795054 (study PRJEB30183, sample SAMN05720215) | anaerobic digester metagenome | isolation source: active sludge of municipal wastewater-treating anaerobic digesters | place: USA | collected 2014-12-23 ... | reverse complement strand
CGCTTGCCATCAGTATCTTCATCCGGCGCGACTTTCTTTTGTAACTTTTCTTATCTAGAAAGAAAAGTTAATTATGAATTTTGCGGAAAAAGAAAGTGGAAATAAGTTTTTTAAAAAAAGACAAAAAAATATACACTTTGCCTCGGCCGATGCAAAGCGTATAACAAGACAAAAAATATTTTTTATTGCTGAACCGCCAGTCCAGCTCGCAGTTTTTCCACAATCCGCTGCCCAGCTTCAGCCGTATCAGTCGCTTCCTGCTTGAACTCGCAAACATCTCCACTAGCTTTCACTTCCATAATTTCCGCGATTTTGTTAAGCTGTTCTTCATTCACGCATTTGATGATTCCATGAACTTCGCCAGCCGTTTCATTGAAAAGCACCATAAAAATTCGGCCAGCTGAATAATTTTCTTTAATCTTATCCAGAATAAAAGGCACGTCCGACGGGTTACTGCGGCTCTGCACAAAATCTTCAATATAGACAGGAGCCCAAGCCATTCCCAAATCATCTTCCCAGAAAAGCCGCGACATCACGCGTCCCCAAAGCTTCAAAAGATGAAACGGTTGCGTCTTGAACAGATAGCGGATAATTTTTTGCTGGTCAGCCCCTTTAGCCATCAGCATAGCTGCAATCTGCAAAGCTTTCGGCGTAGTGTTTTTTTTCTGGAAGCTGTTAGTCGCATCAACTATTCCAGTCAGCAGATTTTCCGCAATTTTTTCATCAATATTATTTTCATTATTTTTTTGCAAAAGATCGGCTACAATTTCACAAGTTGAAGAAGCGGTCATGTCCACGACATTTATCTGCCCGAAATTGTCATTCTCACTGTGATTGTCGATATTAACCACCGGCACTTCATAAAAAATATCCGGATTTTCTTCATAGACCTTGCCCAAAGATTCCTTATCCGGACTGCCCAGCACGATCACCAAATCATACTTAAACTTGGCCGGAATAAATGAAAAGTCGCGCGGATCAATTGAACCTTTTTCCGGCGTAATAAAAATGTTGAGCTGTTCGCCGCTGCGCTCCGTGCGCACGTTGGTAATTTTATTATGTTCCGTGTTAAAAGAAAGAACGAAATCGCGCGCGCCCGCCAAACTATCCATGACATCTTCCGGTTTGTTCAGAAAAGAAAAACGATCAAACTGTTTATTTTCAGACGGCACAACCACTGTCGCTTCGATCCCGGTTTTTTTCAGAAAAAAATACATCGCCCAAGCCGAACCTATGGCATCACCCGCTCCGCTGTGCGCCATAAAAATCAACGCGTGCTTCGTGCTTTTCAAGATACTTTCAAATTGTTGCGAGTTGTCTAAAACCATATCAGAAAAATTTCTAATTACTAATTTCTAATTTCTAAACAAATATCAAACCGCAAATTTCAAATGTTTGGTTATTGATTATTCGAAATTGTTATTTTTTTGTTTCTTGTCTCTTGTTTATTGTAGCTTCTCTTGGGCTGTAATAATCGATATTTGAGTTAGTAATATAAGTTAGCAGGGTTTAATAATGCTGTCAACTCCGCATTAATTTGACATTTTCGCGTTAAATGGTTGTAAAATAGAATTTCAGCATCTTGAGATCAAAAAAGTGATTATTTTTTACTAACGCCCTTAGCGCAATGTCTATTTTGCACTGAGCCAATTATCTATTGACAAAAAGCCTATTTTGGAGTATAATGGGAAGTTAGTTGATCAGAAGGCTTATTTTCAAGTATCCGAAAAGAATTGCCCGAAATAAGCCCCAAAAGGTCCCTTAAAAACAAATCTTGCCGCAAAATTGTTTTTGCGCTCCGCCTAAAAAATGATTTTGTGGCAAGATTTAAAAACAAAAAAACAATAAAGATGCCCACTGGGCGGGAGGATTATCATGAAAAAATTTATAGTTGTGATTATGATTGTGGTTATGGTGTTTGTCTCAACTTCTGCCATGGCAAATCATGGCGGGCACCATGGAGGTGGAAACGGAATTGCAACCGGATTTATTATCCTCGGAGGTATCATAATTGCTGGGATTGCAGTTGGACTCACAAATTCCGTAATTAAAGCATTTTCTCAACCAGCTCCGGCTCCGGCACAACAACCGGTTTATGGGCAACAGCCGGATTATAATCAACAGGGAATTCCTGAACAGCAGTTGGATTCTTCGCAATATATTGTGAAGGAGACGAAAGATGTTTTAGGAAAAGTGGAAGTCTTGGTTGGATCGCCTAATGGCAAGGGTCCAGCCCAGATTCAGGGACAAAAGTGCTTTCCTAATGGGGTACTTTTCCCATACGGAGCACGATTGTTCGACTACAACAACCGGGAAGTCGGTTACGTCCCCAGGGGAGGCACTTATAAACCAGGGGAGTGCCTATATGATTAAAAGTGCTACCGTCGTGATGCAACACCCCCGGCACGGCAAAGCACTCAGGCGGCTGAGACAGAAATTGTCTTAGTCGCCGTTTTTTTATTGCTTAAATTTCGTATCTAGCTTTTAGTATTCCAAATGCGCCATATGAAGTACGTAGGCTAAGCGCGAGTGATGAGCGTTAAAAAATTTTAAAACGGAGCGTAGCGGAGTGCAAATTTTAGCGAAGAACGAAGCGCTTGCCATCAGTATCTTCATCCGGCGCGACTTTCTTTTGTAACTTTTCTTATCCTAGAAAGAAAAGTTAATTATGAATTTTATAAAAAATGATAAATGCTTTACACTTTCACTTTTTCACCTTAAACTCTTTAATATGAACAAAAATACCTTTGTCACAACATCATCAGTTCAAACCAAAAAACTTGGGTCATTGCTGGCCGAGGAACTTCGCGGTTCTGAAATTATATGTTTGTCTGGCGATCTTGGCGCCGGCAAAACTACTTTCACGCAAGGCCTGCTCAAGAGGTTAAAATCCAAGGGTCCTTTTACGAGCCCAACATTTAACATTGTAAAAGAGTACGAAGTCAAAAATCGCAACGTCCATAAAAAAAATACGAAATACAAAATACGAGATACGAGATACAAAATTTATCACATAGATGCTTACCGCGTTAATTCAAAAGATATTCTGGAGCTAGGTTTCAAAGATTTCGCCGGAAAATCCAATTCCATCGTCATTATCGAATGGGCTGAAAGAATAAAGAAACTAATCCCCTCTTCCGCACTCTGGATTAAATTCCAGTGGCTGAGCGAAAAGGAAAGAAAAATCACGCTTGGAAAAAAATGAAAAAATATAGGACATTTCATTGGCAATGGCTTTTTTCATAGAAATTTCAGCCTTTTTTGTGTGTATTAGCTAATGTTATTAGCGCCCAGCAACCCCTTGACAAACAACCTTATTCCTGCTAATATGCTTTTTCTTCTTTAACAACAAAAAAACGATAAAATAAACCAGTAAAGAAAGGACTAAGCCATGTACCCAACAGACGGAGATTCAAAGAGAGATTTTGATTATAAGGGAAAAACTTACAAAGCCTACTTCCGTTCCGAAACAAAAAAAGGAAGAGGGAAATGTTCCATTTGCGGCAGGAAAAAGTATTTTTTTTCCGTAGAAAAAGTCATCGGCGTGAAGGACTACTACGGAAATGAAATCGACAAAGATTCAGATCTCGAAAAAGAACTCATCGAAAAACTGAAAAGGGTGGTCCGCAGGGAGACAATCTGCGACCACTGCGAAATGTAGGGAGGTGCTCAAATGAAACAAAAAAACACTCCCAAAAAACAAAGCAAGAGAAGCTTTAAAAGCCTTTCCGAAATAAATCACTACATCTTAACAAAAGAATGCGGGGAAAAGGAGGCAAATAGAATAATGTGCGAAATGAAGAAGTTTGAGAAAATGGGTCATCCCTCAAAAAATAAGATGCCCATCTAACTCATTAAATATGAATAAACGTCATCTTTTTTAGCAACCTTCTCCTCAAAATCATGAGGACGAAGGTTGTTTTTTATTTCTAAAATAGCATTAAAAGTTTCGTACGTTTTCAATAATATTTGGATCATTTCATGACTTACATTATTTCTTTCTTTGGACATAACATAATCGTCTCCTAATTGCTTTACTATTTCATCAAGAAACATAAAAGCCGCGTAATCATTAGCCAAATCATTACCTTCGCCTATTCTGGCGCAAAAATCATGAACATTATCTACACCCATTCCAACAATAACCATTGGTAAATTTATTTGCCTGCCTCTTATTCCATCTATTTTTGATTGAAAATATTTTATTGAGTGCAGTCTTCCTTCTTTAATATTTTTAGTACATTTTTCTCTTTTTTCCAAAAGTTTTGATGGGGTTATTGCGGTTGTGACATCAACTAATAATCTTACAACTTCTCCATTCGGGGTTTTTATTTCTAAGACCACATCCGCTCTGGTGCTGTCTGCCATCGTATCATCAAATACTGAAAGCAGCTGTGCATGAATCTCATTTCCACTCTTTTTGTCCGATAGCAACTTCTCGCTTAGATCATAAAAAGAATTTTCTAACACTATGCCAGAAGGCGTTGGTTTTTCCTGTTTCTTTTTCACATCTTCAACTCTTTTTTTATCTCTTTCTATCACACTTAAGCTGTAGAGGTCCTTAAAATCATCCATTTTAATTTTTCCTTTATCACTCATCTCATGATATTTCTGAAAAATTTCATATCCGGGAACAATTTTTGTTTTTTTTGTTTGAATGCTTTTATCATCTACTCCAGCGCCGGATACTGATTCCAATTGCTCAATTTTCGTGATTGGAGCTTTTCTTTTGATAAATATTGCTCCCGTTTTTGGATTTTCTATTCTTCCCATCTTATCCATATTTTTACGTAATAATTATCTTATTAATATCCTTGCCTACTATTATAAGGCTATTTTAAAAAATCTGAAAGCAATATTCCCTATTGCAGTTGTGTTATTCATATCTCACGCTATACTTTATATATGAGTAAAAAACGCCTCATTTTAATCGACGGTAATGCCATCATCCACCGGGCTTACCATGCCCTGCCGCCCCTTTCAACCAAACAGGGCGAGTTGGTTAATGCTGTTTATGGCTTCACTTCGACCCTGCTCAGCGTCATAAGCCAATTTAAGCCGGATTACGTGGTCGCCTCTTTCGATTTGGCCGGACCGACTTTCCGCCATGAAAAATTCGATGATTACAAGGCCAACCGCGTCAAAGCTGACCAAGAACTTTACGATCAGATTCCCCGCGTCAAAGAAGTTGTTGAGACTTTCAATATTCCAATTTATGAAAAAGCCGGCTACGAAGCTGACGATATCATAGGTACCATCGCCAAACAGGTTGAAAAAGAAAAGCTGCCGATCGAAACAATCATTGTGACCGGCGATATGGATACGCTGCAATTGGTAAACGATACGACTAAGGTTTACACTATGAAAAGAGGCCTCAGCGATTCAATTTTGTATGACGCTGAAAAAGTCTTTGAGCGCTACGGGCTAGAACCTTCTCAGCTCATTGATTTCAAAGGGCTTCGCGGCGATCCTTCCGACAACATCCCCGGCGTCAAAGGCATCGGAGAAAAAACAGCCGTAACTTTATTGCAGAAATATAAAACGCTTAGCGGCGTTTATGAAAACATCGCAGAAATTAAAGGCGCGGTCAAAGATAAGCTTGATCGCGATAAGGCTAACGCCCTGCTCAGCAAAGATTTGGCCACCATCCGTCTGAATGCGCCAGTCACATTGGAACTAGAAAAAACCAAGCTGCATGATTTTGATCGTGAAAAAATCGTAAAACTTTTCGGAGAGTTGAATTTCTATAGTTTGGTTAAGCGTTTGCCTACAACCGATTCTAATCCACAAATTACACCCGAATCTGCGAATGAAAAAACAGGGGTAAAAGATTTCAAATATGAAATTGCCGATGAAAAAAATGTTTCCGAATTGATTTCTGAATTTAATAACTCAAAAGAAATTTCAATTGCTCTCCAAATGGACAATGCAGAGCTAAAAGGCATCGCCCTTTCCTGCAAAACCGGCCGTGCCGCTTTTTTTCAAGCTTCTCCGAAAAATTTAGAATTATTGCGTCCGATTTTGGAAAATGCTGAAATAAAAAAAGTTGGCTATGATTTGAAATCGATTTTGAAAGACCTCCGCAAATCAAAAATATATTTGCGCGGAATTTTTTGGGATGTGATGATCGGCGCTTATGTTTTGAATCCGGGAGAGAAAATAACGCTGGAGAAACTGGCACTTTCAGAATTGGGAGAAGAAACAAATTTTGCTGGAAAATCCAAAGGGCAATTGTCTTTGGTTCCCGAGACAGAAGATTCTATAGAGGCCTCTATAGAAGCCTCTAAAAAAGCTGATTATTCTTTGAAGATCAAGCAAACATTGGAAAAAAGAATTGCGGAAATCAGCGCTGAGCAGAAAAAAGCCGCCCTGACTGACGGCACGATGGAAACAGTTTTTCGCGATATTGAAATGCCACTCGTTGAAATATTAGGCGAAATGGAAATTGCCGGCATTGAAATAAATACGATTATTTTTGCGGGAATTTCCCAAAAAATCGAAAGCCGGCTGAAAAATTTGGAAAAATCAATCTATGAACTGGCCGGCAAAGAATTCAACATCAACTCGCCTTCGCAATTATCAGAAATTCTTTTTGTCACTTTGAAATTGCCGACTTTTAATATCAAAAAGGGCAAGACCGGATTCTCTACAGCTGCGGATGAACTCCAAAAATTGCGAGAAGCTCATAAAATTATTCCGAAAATTGAAGAGTATCGTGAACTTTTCAAGCTGAAAACAACTTATCTGGACACATTGCCCAAAATGATTGATGAAAATTCCAGATTGCACACAACTTTTAATCAAGCCGTGACCGCCACCGGCCGACTGTCTTCAACTGAACCAAATTTGCAAAATATTCCGATCAAAACTGACTTGGGACAACTCCTTCGCACCGCTTTTGTCGCCCACGCAGGATGCAAACTAATCAGCGCGGATTATTCACAAATCGATCTCCGCGCTGTGGCGCATGTCAGCGACGACAAAAAACTGATTGAAGCTTTCCATCGTGGCGATGATATTCATCGTTTGACGGCAGCTGAAATCAATAAAGTTACGCCTTCGCAGGTTACCGACACAATGCGAAGGAGCGCCAAAGCCTTGAATTTCGGAATTATCTACGGCATGGGAGCTTATGGATTTTCTCAGTCAGCCGGAATAGGCAGAGAAGAGGCGCAGAAATTTATCAATACTTATATGGAAAAATTTTCTGATGTGGCCAGATATATGAAAGAAACGCGTGAATTCGCCCGCCAAAATGGATACGTAGAAACATTGTTAGGCAGACGCAGAAATATTCCGGAAATTAATTCACCCAACATGCAGGTTGCAGGCGGTGCCGAGCGCATGGCCATCAACATGCCCATTCAGGGCTTGGCGGCTGACATTATGAAACTGGCGATGATTGCAGTCTCAGAAAATTATAAATCTGACAAAGATATTAGAATGATTCTGCAGATTCATGATGAAATAATTTTGGAAGTTAAGGAAGATTTGGCCGATGAAGTTGCTAAAAAAGTAAAAGGTATTCTGGAAAATGTCATTAAGCTTAAAGTGCCCCTCATCGCTGATGTGAAAGTTGGAGATAATTGGGGAGAAATCTAACCTAAATCAAAATGTAAATCTCAAAATGCAAAATGTATGGATCGCTGCGCGACAATTTTTAAAGTAATTATGAGCGAAGCGAATTCAATAATTTTTAATTTTGATTTTTAAATTTTAAATTTACTATCGTGCCTGAATTACCTGAAGTTCAAACCATCGTTTCGGATCTGAATCAGAAAATTGTCGGCTATACTATAGTCGATTTTTGGAGTGATTGGCCGAAAGCTATCAAAAATTTATCTTTGGAAAAATTCAAGAAAGAAATTCGAAACCGAAAAATTTTGAACGTGCGCCGGATTGGAAAAAATATTTTTATTGATTTATCTAATAATAAAACGCTGTATATCCATCTTAAAATGACAGGACACTTGCTGGTAAAACCAGCAATAACCAAGAAACCCGCCTCGACTCGCGGAGATGTCCGCTTGTCGACGCGAGGCGGGCAAGAAACAAAAACCAAAAATTATTTTGACGATAAGGTAAATGGCTATATTCATCATATCTGGAAGCTGGAAACTAAGAAGTTAAAGCCTGAGAAACTGAATGTGGAATTTTCCGATGTCAGAAAATTCGCCAAGATTGTTTTGGATGATACTAAAAAAATAAACACTCTGCCGGAAATCAAAAAACTGGGCATCGACGTGATGGACAAAAAATTCACTTTGAAAAAATTCGAAGAAATTTTAGAGAAGAGAAAAAACAGAGCTGTCGGGCTTGTCCTGATGGAACAAGAACTCATGAGCGGCATCGGCAATATTTATCGCAGCGAAATTTTACATTTAGCCAATATCCTGCCGCAAAGAAAGATTGAATATTTATCCGGGCAGGAGCGTATTAAGCTATATCGGGCTATTTTTATTGTGCTTAAAAAAGCCATAAAGATGCGCGGAACATCCGACAGTGACTATCGCGACACCTTCGGCGCACCGGGCAATTTTCAGAAGGTTCTCAAGGTTTATCGCAAGACTGGAAAAAAATGTTCAAAATGTGCTACAATAATTAAGAAATCGACATTGGGACAAAGAAGCATTTTCTATTGTTCGCAATGTCAACATTAAAAAAATTAATAATATAAAAAGATGAGTAGAAAACAAATAGGCATATTAGTTCTTGTGGCCGCAATCATTGTCGGCGGTATTTTTTATTTCACCAAGGGACGCCAAATTTTAAGAAGTAAAAATGTTAAACAGATCGAGCTAAATCAAAAACCAGAACAAATATCTGCTCCATCCAATATTGGCGACGTTAGTCCAATTACGGGAATTGCTTGCACCAATTGGAATAAAAGAACCTATGCGGTTATGCAGCCAGCTGATACTTATGCCCGACCTTTGGCCGGATTAGGCCAAGCCGATATGGTGTTTGAAATGTCAGCCGTCTACGGCAGTATCACCCGCCTCATGGGAGTTTATGGCTGCACCACTCCGGAAGAAGTCGGATCGCTGCGCAGCGCCCGTCATGATTTCGTTCACATCGCCAAAAGTCTGGATTCAATTTATGTCCACTGGGGACGCGCTGACATCGAACAGTTTAAAGATGTTCTCAACAGTGGCATTATAGATGATATGAACTGCAATAATGATGCAGGAAAATCAGCCGGACAATATTGTTTCAGAAAAGAAGGCATGGAACGCGGAGTTGATTCCGGCTATGCAAAATTCGCAGATCTGATTGAAGGTGCCAAAAATTTTGGATACAGCACAGAAAATAAATTTTCCGGTTATCCGCATCAGGAAGAAGCGGCTTTGGATCAAAGACCCAACGGGGGCAATTTGCGGGTAGCTTACGCTAAGCCATATGACGCGGAATATGATTACGACAAAGCCACAAATTCATACAAGAGAACTTGGGGCAGCGTTGCTGATACCGACAGAAACACGAAAGAAAGAATAGCCCCAAAAAATGTGGTTGTTATGATTGCGGATGCGGCGCCTATTAAAGTTGGCGAGCAATATGTTAATGTGCAGATTGGCGATCCATGGTTTGATAGTGCCGATTCCGGCTCAGCTTTCTATTACATGAACGGCCAGCAATACAGAGGAACTTGGAAAAAAGATAAATCAAAAATAGACAGTAAACTTTTTTTCTATGATGAATCAGGACAGGAAATAAAATTCGTGCCGGGACAGATTTGGGTTGACATTATTGATCCGGGCCAAGCTCTTCGTTGGACACCCTCGGCTTAAATTTTCAATTCTCAATTTACAATTTTAAATGAATTTTCAATGTACTAATTTTCCAATGTTTAAAACATTTGATCATTATGATTTGATTTAAAATTTAAAATTTAAAATTTAAAATTGTGTTCATATTTCTATACGGCGTTGACACTTTTCGTTCATGTGAAAAGCTCAGTGCCCTCAAAAACAAATACTTAGAAAAGAATAGCTCAGGCACTGACCTGAGCGTTCTTGACTATGACGGAAACTCCGAAGTTAAAAATTTGGAAAACATCTTGTCGGCTCAAGGTCTTTTTTCCAGCAAACAATTAGTGATTATTAAAAATATTCTGACCAAAGGCTTGCTGGAGAAACAAAAAGCTGTCCTGAAATTTTTGGAATCAAATCTCAGCTTGGAAAAAGACACTGACGCAATCATCATATTTTTCGAAGAAGGCTCTCCCAAAAAAAATGGTTCTCTATTCAAATTTCTTTTGGCTCATTCCAAAAAGCAGGAATTCGCGCCCCTGAATGGTGCTCAGCTTACCAATTGGGCCTTGGGTTATGCTAAAAGTCTTTCACCTAAGTCTCAATTTTCCCGCAGCGCGCTCAATCTTCTATTGTCGGAAACCGGCAATGACCTTTATGCTCTCAGCAATGAAATAGCCAAGCTTGTGAATTACAAAAATGATGAAACCATCTCGGATGCTGATGTTGAGCTGTTAGTCAGATCCAAAAATGATTCTACAATTTTTGAAACCATCGAAGCGCTCTTTAGCGGCAACAAACAACTGGCTCTCAATCTTTTTCACCAGCAAATCGCCAAAGGTGAAGATGTTTTTTATATTCTCTCCATGTATATTTATCAAATCCGCACTCTTCTAAAAATTGGCGATTTTTATTGGCAAGGACTGACTAGCGCCTCGGAAATTGCCAAGGCTTCCAAACTGCATCCTTTTGTTGTGCAAAAATCACTTTCGCAAATCCGCAATCTCAGCGCTGAAAAAACCAAGCAGGCCCTTCGCGATTTGGCACAAATTGATCAAGACGCCAAGACCGGCAAAATCGATCCTGTTTTAGCCCTCGATACTTTTATTGTTTCCCTCTAAAGCTTTCTTCTTTGTCATTCTCTCCTGACTAAGGAGATAATGTCATGTGCTCGTGACAAGTGAGGTTTCAAAAAACACTCCGCTGAAACGGAGTGTTTTTAATATTCTGAAAGTTATTTTTTCAAAGCGATTTTTTTGACCATCGCGTTTAGTCTGGATTTCTTGCGAGCCGCGGTGTTTTTCTTGATCACTTTTTTCTGAGCGGCTTTGTCGATAGCTTTAATGGCAGCCTTGAGTGATTTTTGAGCATCTTCTATTTTTCCAGCTGTTAGGGATTCTTTGGTTTGCTTTACGGCATTTTTTAGAACACCTTTAATTTTTCTGTTTTTGAGCGTTTTCCTGTCGGTCACGCGCATATACTTCTTAGCTGATTTTTTGATTGGCACTTCGGTTTTTGAAATTTCGCATCCTGAGAGCAATAGAAAAACGAAATTTGCTAAAATTATTAATTACAAGCTTCTTATATTATTAACATATTATTTTGATTCTGGCAACCCCGCACTAAATTGGCACTGCGCCAAAGGCGCAAAAGCAAATCAAAACATGTTTTATCAAAATATTTCTTTTCAATATTGCCTGATAGACGAAAAAATTTTAAAAAAGTACCAAATTAGTGCGGGGCAATAGTTCGCTTGCTCATAACAAAATCCCCTGCTCAAGCGGGGGATTTTATTTCCATCTTTTGTTTTTTATCTAAAAGGTTTTAAAAGACAGACTATTTAACAGCTTCCTTAAGAGCTTTGCCAGCCGTAAATTTAGGCACAGTCATAGCTGGGATTTGGATTTTTGCCTTTGTCTGAGGATTAATTCCTTCGCGGGCAGCTCTGTTTGAAACTCTGAAAGTTCCGAATCCTGTCAAAGTAACCTTGTTACCCTGTCGGATTTCTGTGGTGATTTTTTCTTCGAGAGCCTCAATAACGCTTTCAACAGCCTTTTTTGCCAAGTCAGTTTTAGCTGCAATTGCATCAACCAAAGCATCTTTGTTTACATTAGCCATAGTATCACCTGCCTTTCTAGTTTTGTTTTATAATTTATCTACATTGATCACTTCTATATTCTACTCTTTTTCCCACAAATAAAGCAAATATGTTATACACACCGCCCAAAGGAAGAATTTTAAATTTCTAATTTTAAATTTTTAATCAATTTTGAATGAATTAATTTCTTAATGTTTAAAACATTATGATTTTATTCGAAATTCAAAATTCATAATTCGAAATTATTAACGTGCATATTCTACACTTCTGGTCTCCCTAAGTACATTTACCTTTATTTCTCCAGGATATTTCAGGTCTTGTTCAATTTTATCGGCAATTTCGCGAGCCAGTTTGAGCGCGCCTAAATCGTCAATATCTTCCGGCTTAACAAAGACACGAATTTCCCTTCCTGCTTGAATTGCGTAGGTTTTTTCCACTCCAGAGAATGAATTAGCGGTGGCTTCCAATTCTTCCAAGCGTTTGAGATATTTTTCAATCGTATCTTTTCTGGCACCTGGACGGCTGGCAGAAATCGCATCGGCCGCGGCAATAATAAAAGATTCCGGCGTTTCAAAAGGATAATCTTCGTGATGGGATTTTACGGCATCAATAACTTCTTTCGGCATCTTGAATTTTTCCAATATTTTCATGCCGATTTCTATGTGTGTTCCCTGAATTTCATGATCAACAGCTTTGCCAATATCGTGCAAGAGGCCGGCTTTTTTGGCTACTGCAACATCTGCGCCCAATTCTGCGGCTAAAGCGCCGGAAAGATGTGCGACTTCCAAAGAATGGAGCAAAACATTTTGCCCAAAACTGGTTCTATATCTTAATCTGCCCAAAAGATAAACTAATTTCGGATCAAGTCCGGCAATTCCCAAATCATAAGTAGCCGCTTCGCCGGCTTCTTTAATTTTGTTGTCAATTTCTTTTTTCGCAAATTCCACCGCGTCTTCAATGCGGGTTGGATGAATGCGGCCATCGCCAATCAGTTTTTCCAGCGCTATTCTGGCAATTTCGCGCCGTACCGGGTCAAAACCGGAAATAACCACTGCTTCCGGCGTATCATCAACAATAATTTCAACTCCGGTCAGTTTTTCCAGAACCTTAATGTTGCGTCCTTCACGCCCGATAATTCGGCCCTTTACTTCATCCGAAGGAATAGACACAGTTGTGGTGACCACTTCCGCCGCATGCGATCCGGCATATTTCTGAATAATGCTGGTCATAAGAGTCTTGGCTCTTTTTTCTATTTCTTCAACTCCCTCCTTCTCAATTTTGGCAATATGCTTAGCAATTGCATCGCGATTTTCTTCTTCTGTCAGTTGAAGCAATATGTTTTTGGCTTGTTCCTTGGAAAGTCCGGCGATTTTTTCCAGTCTTTCAAGTTCTTTTTTCCTAGCTTCTTCCGACTCTTTTCTAATTTTCCTGACTTCTTCGGCTTTTTGTTCCAATATTTTACGGCCCTGTTCTAATTCTTCTGTTTTCTTGTCCAGAGCTATTTCTCTTTTTTCCAGCCTTTGTTCATTGCGGATTATTTGATCTTCCCGCTCTTTTTCCGTTTTTTTGGCTTCTTCTAAAATTTCAACTGCTTTGTTTTTCGCGTCTAAAATTGTTTCTTGAGACTTTTTCTCAACATCTTCCATCATTTTTTCGATTTTACCTTCCGCTGTGTCCAGACGATTCTTGGCAATCGATTGCCTAACAATATAACCAACAAAAAAACCGACCGCAATTCCTATGGCAGCACCTAAAATAATTACTGTTATCATACATTTTCATTCCGATATGAATGAAACGCAATACAACATCAAAGCGAGCGCTCTGCGCCCTTACGACCGAATGCAAATATATAGTATTCCTGAAGTAAAAATAGACTTCATATAATATGCAAAACCGTGTAAATAAGCCTTTTCTGTATTGCCAATCAATTCCAATCGGTTAATTTATAATTTTATTTCCATAACAATCTTACCGTGAAACTAAAATTTTGTCAAAATACTTTAAAAATGGTAGGATAGTTACAGTTAACAAAATTCATTTTTAAACAATATGTATAAACCAGTAGTCCTTGTTGTTCTCGACGGGTGGGGCATCAGCAATAATAGCCGGGGAAATGTTTTAAAAGAAACTGAGCTTCCGACTATTGCCAAACTAGATGCTAATTATCCAATGACAACCTTGCAAGCCTCGGGTGTTTCCGTCGGCCTTTTTTGGGGCGAACCGGGAAATAGCGAAGTCGGCCACATGGCGCTTGGAGCCGGAAAAATAATCTATCAGAATTTGCCGCGCATAACTTTGTCGATCCAAGACAGATCATTTTTTGAAAACAAAGTTCTGATTGATTCAATGAAAAATGTTAAGGAAAAAAATTCGGCTTTTCATATCATGGGCCTTGTTAGTCAGGGCAGCGTGCATTCTTATTTGGAACATATTTATGCCATTTTGGAAATGGCCAAAGAACAAGGTCTCGGCGAAGTCTATATTCACGCTTTTATGGATGGCCGCGATTCGCCGCCTACGTCAGGATTAAATGCTCTTGAAAGTATACATGAACATATTAAAGGGATTGGCATTGGAAAAATTGTCTCTCTTTGCGGAAGAAATTGGGCTATGGATAGAAACAATAACTGGGATCGCGTTGAAAAAGCCTACCGGATGCTCACGGAGGGTAAAGGTGAAAAATTTTCTGATCCAAAAAAATGCTTGGATGATTCTTACGCCAAAGAAATAACTGATGAATATGTTGAGCCTTCAATCATAACGGATGAAAATGGCGCAGCTACGATCATTAAAGATGAGGATGCTGTTCTCTTTTTCAATTTCCGTGAAGATCGCGCCCGTGAACTGACCAAAGCTTTTGTCTCGCCTGATTTTGACGGTTTTCAGCGTACTCCCTTAAAGCTAGATTTTATTACCATGGTTGAATATGAAACAAATCTGCCGGTAAGCATAGTTTTTCCGCCTATAAAAATGGAAGGTGGACTCGGGAAGACACTTAGTGATTGCAAATGCATTCAACTACGAATTGCCGAAACAGAAAAATATGCCCATGTGACCTATTTCTTTAATGGCGGCAAAGAAGATCCTTGGCCAAATGAAGACAGAATGCTGGTTCCTTCGCCTGCGGTTTCCAAGTTTGATGAAGCACCAGAAATGAGCGCTTCTCAAATAACCGAAAAACTTCTGGAGGTTATAGAGCAAGAAAAATATGACGTTATTGTTGTTAACTATGCCAACGCTGACATGGTAGGCCATACAGCCAATAGAGAAGCCTGCATCGTGGCTGTGCAAGCTATCGACAAAAATCTTTCTCAACTTATTCCGGCGGTTTTGCAAAAAGGCGGTTGCCTTTTGATAACAGCCGACCACGGAAACATTGAAGATATCCAGAATTTTCATACGGGAGAAAAAAATACGGAACACACTTCCAATCCGGTTCCGCTCTGGTTTGTTACTCCGACAAATCATCGCGAAAAGGCTGCTGAAGAAATCGTCCGCCAGCAAAATGAAGTCAGCGGACTGCTGAGCGACATTGCTCCAACAATTCTCGATTTATTGGGCATCGATAAGCCAGCCGACATGAACGGAGAAAGTCTGATGCCGATGTTGCAATAAACAGCTTCTTGGGCATCAGCTTTTTAGAAAATACGAGAATTAAAAAACTCAGCCGTGAAGCTGAGTTTTTTGTAAATCTGAATTTATATATTGCATTTATACTGGAAGTTATGATATGACAGCTGAGAGCTAACCTATCACTTTATCCGCGATGCCATATTTTACTGCTTCCTGAGCGCTCATAAAATAATCTCGATCAGTGTCATTTTCCACTTTGGAAATTTTTTGACCGGTATGTTTAGCCAGAATTTGGTTTAACGTGACTTTGGTTTTGATAATATGTTTGGCATGAATATCAATATCACTGGCTTGGCCTTGCGCTCCGCCCATAACCTGATGAATCATAACTTCCGCATTCGGCAAAACAAAACGCTTGCCTTTTTTTCCGGCTGCCAAAAGCAATGACGCGGCTGAGGCAGCCAGACCCACACAAATCGTCTGCACGTCAGCGCGCACATATTGCATCGTGTCATAGATTGCCAGGGCACTGCTCACCACTCCGCCTGGAGAATTTATATATAATTTTATATCTTCTTTAGAATTTTGCTGATCCAAAAAAAGGAGTTGAGCGATAATCGCATTGGCCACGCCGTCATCAATAGTGGTGCCCAGAAAAATTATTCTGTCCTTGAGCAAACGAGAATAAATGTCATACGCCCGCTCGCCGTAGTTGGTTTTTTCGATAACGGTAGGAATGAGATATTGATTATCCATAAATTTAATTTTAAGTTTTAAATTATAAATTTTAAATGAATTTTTAATTTTCCAATGAAAAAATTTTTAAAATTTAATCATTAAGATTTGATTTAAAATTTAAAATTTGTTATTTAAAATTATTGTATCCCTTCCAGCATCTCCAACACTTTTTCATTCTGCATCATGCCTTTGACATAATTATACAATCTAGCCAGATCAATATTCTTTTCCACGTCTTTGATTTTTTTGTATTGCGCCAAAGTCTTGTTCATCTCTGCCTCTACTTCTTCGCTTTTAATTTCAATTTCTTTCTCTTTGGCAACTTCTTCCAGAACTAACGCCGCCTTAACGCGTTTTTCAGCCTGTGGTTCCCATTCTTTTTCCAAATCATCAATGGATTTGCCAATCTGTTTCATATATTGATCAAAAGTCATTCCCATGCCGCTGAGTTGCACTTCAAATTCTCCAATCATTTTGTGCAATTCTTCGTGAATCAGCACCTCCGGCAGCTCAACTTGGAGATGTTCAATAAGCGCATCAATAATTTCTACTCGGTGTTTTTCTTTTGATTCATGCTTTTTTTCTTTTTCCATGCCTTCAGCAACGCTTTTGCGCAAATCTTCCAAGTTTTTAAATTTTTCTCCCAAAGATCTGGCAAATTCATCGGAAACTTCCGGTGATTTTCTCTCTTGCACTTCATTCACAGTGACTGTAAATTGTGCCGGATTGCCCGCTAAACTTTTTTCATGATAATCTTTGGGAAAAATCAATTCAAAATCTTTGGTTTCGCCCGCTTTCATGCCGACCACCTGCTCTTCAAATCCTGGAATAAAAACCCCGCGTCCCAAAATTAAAGGATGATTTTTGCTCGAACCGTTTTCAATCGGCACGCCGTCTCTTTTGACTCCAAAATCTAAAATAACATTATCTCCGTCCTTAGCTTCCCGATCCACTTTAACATGCTGCACCCGACTCTTGGCAATGTTTTCCAATTCTTTTTCAATTTCTTCTTTGGAAACTTCAACTTTTTTCTTGGCATATCCCTTGTTGATTTTTTCAATCGCGCTTTTCCAAGGTTTCAGGGTAACTTCCGGAATGACCGCGCACACTGCTTTATATTCCAGTTCATTGCCTTCCGCCAATTTCAAAATCTCCGCTTTTGGCGCGCCAATCGCATCAATCTTATTTTCTGTTATGATTTTTGGATATGTTCCCTGCACGGCTTTCTGCGCAGCTGCTTCCAAAAGAGCGCCTTTGCCAACTTTTTGCTCAACCATGTCTTTCGGAGCCTTGCCTGGACGAAAACCTTCAATTTTTATTTCTTTGGAATAATCAGCCACTGCTTGGTCGATATATTTTTTCCATTCATCCCAAGAAACACTGACTTTAATTTCAAGTTGCGAATTTGGAAGTTTTTTAATCTCTGAATTTATAGCCATAGTAAATTATTTTTAAAAATATTATTTTCTTATAAATTTTCGAACCTATTTCGTAAGAGCAAATTTTTTTGATTAGAATAATGGCCGAAAATATTGTTTTTGCGGCTTCCGCATGAATGCGCTGCGAACCAGGTTTGCAGTGCATGAATGAAAGGCAAGCAAAAAACAATATTTTCGGCAATACATATTCAGCTATACTCCGAAGTAAATAGGCGATGAAAACTTACGAGTTTTTTAATTTGCCTAATGTAAATTAGATAATAAATCCGGCAATCAGAAGAGCCACTATGTTCATGATTTTAATCATCGGATTGATCGCAGGTCCGGCTGTGTCTTTGTACGGATCACCGACTGTGTCTCCCGTCACCGCTGCTTGATGAGCGAAAGAACCTTTGCCGCCGTATTGTCCGTCTTCGATATATTTCTTAGCATTGTCCCATGCGCCTCCGCCGGATGTCATAGAAATCGCTAGGAATATTCCGGTAACTATTGAACCAACCAATAATCCACCCAGAGCTTCCGGTCCAAGAATCTTGCCTACAAGAATCGGAGCTATAACCGGGATAATCGCCGGCACAATCATTTCTTTGAGAGCCGCCTTAGTCACAATATCAACACAGGTAGAATAATCAGGCTTTCCGGTTCCTTCCATGATACCTTTGATTTCACGAAATTGGCGACGTACTTCTTCAACCACTGATCCGGCAGCTTTGGAAACTGCGCGCATGCTGATGGAAGAAAATAAATATGGAATCATGCCTCCAATCAAAAGTCCCACCAAAACGTTCACGTCGCTTAAATCAAACTTTATTGAAGAGCCCTTATCCATTAGTTCTTGCGCATATGACGCAAAAAGGACAACGGCTGCGAGTCCCGCAGAAGCGATAGCATAACCCTTAGTTACAGCCTTTGTCGTGTTCCCAACAGAATCCAAAGCATCAGTCACTTTTCTGATCTCCGGTCCCAGTTCTGACATTTCAGCAATACCGCCGGCGTTGTCAGTCACCGGTCCAAATGAATCGATAGCCACAATAATTCCCGCCATGGAAAGCATGCTCATTGCAGCCACGGCTACGCCGTAGAGGCCTGCTAATGAAAATGCGGCTATAATACCAGCGACAATAATCACGATTGGCAGAGCGGTGGCTTCCATACCCATAGCCAAGCCCATAATCACATTTGTTCCGTGTCCGGATTTTGAAGCTTTGGCAATTTCTTTAACCGGACGATAGCTTTTGGAAGTGTAATATTCCGTAATTATAACCATGCCGGCTGTCACGATGATTCCAATAACCGCTGTCAGATATATATTAGTAAAACTATATAGTCCATTTCCCACCATCAAAGCTTTTGTCACTGGATAGAATCCAATGAGCGCAAAAACTGAAGAAGCGATAAGTCCTTTGTACAAAGCTCCCATAATTTTGTCGCCGTTGTCCTTGTCTTTGTCGCTAAGGCGCACAAAGTATATTCCCAAAACTGAAGCGATGATAGAAACTGCTCCGATAGCCAGCGGGAAAACTATTGCATTTCCGAAATTTGCAAACATTAATGAGCCCAAAATCATGGCGGCAATCGCAGTCACCGCGTATGTTTCAAAAAGATCAGCGGCCATTCCCGCACAATCACCGACATTGTCTCCGACATTGTCAGCAATTACAGCTGGATTTCTTGGATCATCTTCCGGAATTCCGGCTTCAACTTTTCCCACTAAGTCAGCGCCAACATCAGCGGCTTTAGTGAAAATTCCTCCGCCCAGTCTGGCAAAAACGCTAATTAAACTGCCTCCAAATCCAACTCCGATTAGGGCCTTAATATCACCCTCTGTAAATAAATAGAAGCCCGCAACTACTAAAAGACCCAAACCAATAACCAAAAGACCTGTCACTGCGCCAGCCTTAAAAGCCACGTTCAAAGCCTTTCTGAGCCCTGATTTGGCCGCCTGCGCTGTGCGCACATTGGCCTGCACTGAAACATTCATTCCGATGTAACCTGCTAAAGCAGAGGCAATAGCGCCAATTAAAAATCCGACGCTGGCATTAGGCCCAAGCGTAAAATAAAGCACTGCTGCTACAACCACAGCTACGTAAGCTACGGTCTTGTACTGGCGATTTAAGAATGCCTTGGCTCCTTCTTTGATGGCAGCCGCAATTTCAACCATTTTTCCTTCACCAGCTGGCATATTTTTTACTTTCCAGCTCAGATACAGGGCGAATGCGATTGACAAGAGCGCCGCGCCGATTGCATAAACTTCTACTGACATACTTTTTTTCCTCGCCTATTCTTTCTTTGATCAAAACATCTAAGAAAAAATAAACTGGATGCTTTTAAAAATTATAAATTAATTTTGTTATTGCAATTTATTCTTCTTCCTTAACTTCTTCTGTCTCCCCTTCAACTTCTTCTACTTCTTCTTTTTTTGTTTCAATTGCCGCTCCAAGCACATCTATTTTCCAACCGGTTAGTTTCGCCGCCAAGCGCACATTCTGTCCTTGCTTGCCGATAGCCAGCGACAGTTGATCCTCGGGCACAGTAACCTTAGCTTCCCTGCGTTCTTCATCCAAAGAAACGGAAATAACTTTAGCCGGACTGATTGCTGAAGCAATAAATTTTTCCGGTTTTTCATTCCATTCAATTATATCAATTTTTTCGCCTCCTAATTCTTCAATCACGGCTTGCACGCGAATTCCTTTTTGTCCCACGCATGATCCGATCGGATCAACTCCTTCTTCATTTGAAACAATGGCCATTTTCGTGCGCGATCCGGCTTCACGGGAAATTGATTTTATTTCCACAGTGCCGGAAAATATTTCCGGAACTTCCAATTCAAAAAGTTTTTTCACCATATCCGGATGTGTGCGGCTCAGTGTTATGCCAGGACCCTTAGGATCGGATTCGACTTTGTATAAATACACTTTGACCCGCTGGCCAATTTTCAGCATTTCTCCCTGAATCTGTTCGGATGGAAACAGAACTCCGACTGATTTTCCGAGATCTATATACACATTTCTGCCTTCAATTCTTTGGACTGCTCCGCTCACCACTTCGCCTTCTTTGCCTTTATATTCGGCAAACATTGAATCGCGTTCCGCCTCTCTGATTCTTTGAATTATAACCTGTTTGGCGGTTTGAGCGGCTACTCGTCCATATTCGCTTTGCGATGGAAGTTCAATTTCAATCACATCTCCGACTTTGGCGCCTTTTTTTATTTTTTTTGCCTCTGCCAGAAGCATATCTCTTTCCGGATTGTAGCGTGGCATTTTTTCCTCGCCTTCAACTGTTTCTACGATTTCTTCCTCAACTGCAGCTTCTTCCTCGGAAACAAATTCCCTGATTGTTTCATCCACAACATCTTTCAAGAGAAAGAATTTGGCGCTGCCATCGACATCGTTAAAATCAGCCCGAATGCGCTGTCCTCTTTTTCCATAGTCTTTTTTGTACGCAGCCGCCAGAGCCGCTTCAATAGTTTCAATGACGACATTTTTTGGAATGCCTTTTTCTTCGGCAATTTGCATGATGGCACTTCCAAATTCGCCCAACCTCCCGCTTTGACTCACTTCATCAACTTGTTTTTTCTTACGTGGCATATTTTTTATTATAAAAGTTAAATTATTAAAAATGTCCTATTTAAAGAAAAAAGTTCGCACTCGTGCGAACCCCGTTACCACCCATAACTGTCTAGAGTTATGTTAGCAAATTTCTTTTTTGGTGTCAATCTGGCATTAATTTCTTCTATATTAAAAAATAGCCAGAAATAGATGTGCAAAAAAATATTAAACACACTATATCTGATTTATGCTTAAATACGCAATAAACGACCCACTGGGGTCGTTTATTGTTTTACATGCATGTAAATCTCTAGAAATTGCCTTCAGTGTTCAACATTGCCTTAACTGCCTGAATTATAACAACCCCCGCAAGAGCTACAATGACTCCAACAATAGCATAAACCATAGCCTTTTTACCTTTGTCAATCTGCTCCTGATCTCCAGCCGCAGTCAAATAGATAATGCCCGCTATCACGAAACCAATAACTCCCAATATACCAACAATAATCAGTAGCCAGTTCATAGCACCCGTAAGAATGCCGACGACTGTTCCGTTTGGAAGATTAGTTCCGGATGGAGTTGTAAATTGTGCTCCTGCCGCAAAAGGCATAACCATAATATAGGCAGCGAACCCGTATGCAGTTTTCTTAATAATATTCATAACCACACCTCCTTTCTTAATTTATAATTTATTTATTTTATTTCCTTGATTCTGATTAATCTACTAATGCTTTGCGGAATTTTTAGCTTAAAAAATTGCTGATTGTTTTAACGATAATCAGACCGCTCAGCGCCATAACAATTCCGATTATTGCGTATTTCGTGCTGTCTTTGGCAATTTGTATTTTTTTTTCATCTCCGGCAGAAAAAAAATAAAGCGCTCCGGAAATAGCTAGCATTATTATAGCAATTATTCCAACGATTGACAACAAAAAATTGAGAGTGTTGGCTAAAATATCTTTGAAAGATGTTGCATCGGAAATGGTTCCTGCATGGGCAATTTCAATTAAGTGTAACATAAACAAAAAAAATTAATTTTACACGGTTAATTTCTGAGATCAATTATATTGCCTGAGTTTTTTGTTTCTTCGCTTAATTCTACAAACTCTTTTTCATTATTTTTGTAACTCTTTGGCTTCATTTGCCATTGAGAATGCTGCTGGAATTGTTTTGGCGGAACTGATTGCACATTTGTTTTTTGCACGCTGCTTTTTATTTCCTCAGTTTTGGCATCATTGACTGCTTGTTCTGCTGGTAATTTCTGCGCTGAAGAAAAACTTATTGATCCGCTAGTTAAAGCGGTATTTTGATCTGAATTATTTCTATCTTTGATGCTTGCGAAATCATTGAAATAATTATCTTTTCCCGAATTTATCTTTTGACCGACATTTTTGAAATAGTTTTCATCTTTGATACTGCTTTGCTCTTTTTTTTCATTCTTAAAATCCATGGAAGGACTAGTCTGCGGTTTTTTGATGGCTTGCGGCACATATCTTTGAAAAACATCTTTCTGTTCAATAGCAGCGCTGGTTTTTAGATCTTCGCTTCTTTCATCCATTTCTTTTCTCATATTTACCATGGTCTGTTGTTTGGCAACTTCGGATTGTTCATTATTTTCAAAAATAACAGTCTGTTTTTCCGGATCAATTTTGATAGACGTTTTTTCCTCCAATGACTTCAAAATAAAAGCTAGTTTTTGTCTTTCAATCGGTGTTATTTTTTTTCCGTTATCGCCATGAAAAAGATAATTGGATCGATCCATAGCACTGTGTTTGCCGGCACCCATATTGTCGTGAAAATCCGTGATCCAATTTTTGATGGATGGCCTGACGGAAGTTGGAAAATATCTAAGCTTTAGGGGGTTGACTGTTACTGATTGTTCTCCGATATTGGGATATTTTTCCAGTGCCATATTCAGATCCATACTGATTATTTTTTGAGCTGCTTTTTCTTCCTGTTTTTTTTCTTCTTTTTCTTGCTCAACAATCCACGGTTCAATGTCTAAAACCCGCCTCTGAACTTTTTCTTCGGTTACAATAGGGGGGATTTTGTTCTGTTCCCATTGTTTCAGCAGTTCTTGCGCATTTTTAAAATAGTCATCGAACGGACAGAATGATTTTTTGCTTAGTTCGCAGGCAATTCCATTTGCAATATCATTCTTTACCTGAAAAGCAGCTTGAATCTTCATTGGCAGTTGATCTAGGGGCATATCTTTTATGAAAATATCTCTCACTGGTAAAGCTATTTTTTCTATATCATCTTCTTTTATATCATACAAAAAACAAGCTCGTTCAATATCTAAACGCACATCATTGGCACACAAATATTCTCGCACTTTTTCGGGTAAATTGTTTATTTTTTCTGAAAAATCCATCCTTTTTTATTTATTTTTTATTTTATAAAAAACCAGCTAACACAGGGCTTCTTCTTATCTGTTTTACCAATTCAGGTCTCGGCGGATCAAGTTCATTAACTGCTTTTACCAATGCTTTTCTGCTTTCATCAGTTTTTAAATTTGAACCTATCTCATTAAATTTTCCAGCACTTATATGTTTAGCAATTTCAGGAGCAAGTTTTTGTATCGTACCCTCAGTAAGATTCTTCGTATTATCCTTGTCAAATCGCTTAATTAAATCTCTTCTTTCAATATCAACCAATGAACTATGGATTTCTCCTGTTGCAGCCGTATGCGCCAATTGTATTTGCATATTTGTTTCATTGGCAGTATTGCCATGATCCGGATCGTTAGCAAGTTGTATAATAGATTGTTTAATATTTCTCTTGTGCTCTTCGCTTTTTTCAGCTAAATTGCGAAGTCCCTTCTCGTTAAGACCTCCATGTTTCATAGCTATCTCTACAAATTTAACATTGCCAAGCGCATTAGCACTAAGTTTTTTCTCATCATATTGATTGCTTTCAACATGCTCTCTAGCTGCATTCTCATCAAGTTTTGTGGTTTTAGAACCGTCCGGATTAGTAACTGTAGTAGAAAATGCCGAAGCCGGATCATATGCTTTAACTTTATTTTGCATTTGCTTGAATACCTGGCTGTTTTCACCAAAAAGCTCCCTGACCTTGTCGAGTTCTTCTGTGCCTTTAGTTTTTCCGCGATTAGCAAGTTCTTGATACGCAGCTGCTTGAGTATGCTTGCTTCCTGTTCTGGCTAGATTTTGAAGGTCAAGATTATTCATATTTGCAGTATCGCGAAGCTTGGCCTCTTCAGCCACCTTGGCAGATTCCGCAGATTGATATCGATTTGCAGCATGCTGTGCCGTATAGCCCTTTGAAAATATCCCTCCCCTTAATTGATCTTGCTTGTTGCCAGCCCAATTTCCCAAACGATTCGACCATTTGTCTCCTTTGGCCTGATCCCTGCGCGCCTGATAAGCTTTATAAGCGCCTGCTGCAAATGTCAAGCCGGAAGCAAATTTTATAGCGCTCTTTGCAAAACCTTGCGCTTTATCAACAACCAAATTCGATCCGGCAATTCCCATCGATTTAGCTACGCCCATTCCAAACCATAAAACAACGATGGGAACCATAAAAAATGAAGCATTTGAAACAAATTTAGCCACATCAGAGTCCACGGTGCTTGAAGTAGCTGCTTTCAAAAAAGCGTTTTGATCATCACCCATAGCCTTAGTTATTGCTAAAGCCACGACTAACATAAAAACCATGATTGGTCCGAAAAAAGCATAGTTAAAAAGTTTACCCCACCAATCACTGGCAAATTTCTGGGTACTTGGAAAAATAAAACCGACGAAGCCAATTGGGGAAAACATTATTAGTATTGTCAGCGCCACTATTCTAATCAAAAAAAGAGCGCCCAAAATCAGCAATGTCATGCCAAAAATAAAGGTGAATACTATACTCATCAACTCAAACGTAAGTGGCATTTTTTCAAAACCGGCTGGAGTCATTATCTTAGAAATTTGTGAAAAAGTGCCGAAGCTTGCGGCTATTGTCGAACCAGTTGCCTTGCTTCCCGAGGCTAATGAAGAAGTAAACATATTGTTCAGGAAATAATACATAGCTACATTGGATATGTCTATGAAAAAACGTGCGATCGGATAGCTGAAGTTTACCAGCAAAGCGTTAATAAGAATATTGAGCCAGGTTTTTTTTAAGTTCCATTTTTCTACTTGGAAAATTGTGCAAAAAGCCGAAAAAAGCAAAACTAGAATAAAAAACATATTCGCAATATCTCTGACCATAACCCAAATATTTTTTACGGCATTTCTATTGAAAATCCCCTTGTCACCTGAGATTATATCAGGATTCATAACGGCTTCTAGAATACTTGTAGCTATAGAAACCAAGACTACCATGCCTTTTTGAATAAGCAACATTAAATTGCCTATTGTGGCATCAGCAATAGCTTGAGCGCCAGCTCCTACTACTTCGCCTGCTTTTTTCCCAACCCAATTCACCGGATTCGTAAGGAATCCTTGATCATCTGCCGCCAATACCCCTTCAGCATTAATAAAAAAAACGCACACCAAAAATAAAACAACCAAAATTGTTTTTGTTCTTTTGCTGCGCAGAATGTTTTTCAACTTGCAAAAAAAATCGCTTGTTGATTTTTCGCAAGGTATTTTTTTGTTTTTAAAAATCCAGTTCATCAGGATTTAGTATAATTGTCTATCTATAAAAAATTATAGCATACTTTTTCAATATCAAGAAGTATTTTATGCACAAAAAAATCGACCCAAGAAAGGCCGATTTTTATAAAAAATATTTTGTGTTTTTTATGGCTTGTATATTTTACTAATAAGCTAAGCAGCTAAAGAAGCTAACGAAGCTAATAGATGTATCCCTTAATTACCCGACTGGAAGTTGAAATTGTCCGGCGGCTGGTTTTGGCATAGCCCACATAATTCATTTCCGAAACGGTTATGGTTCCGCCGCTGACTTTTTCCACATAGGCCACGTGGCCGTAATATCTGTTTTCAGTCGTCACTACAATCGAGCCGACACGCGGCGATTTGCCGGTTGCATAACCCATGGCTTTGGCATGATAGAGCCAGGTTCCGGCATTACCACCCCAAGGAACATAGCGTTTTTGCGAGACAAACCAGGTACAATATCCATATGGAAATCTGTGTCCAGCGCCAGCCTTGCCCCTTGGCGTAACTTCAGAAATTTGTGGAGTTCCCCCGCTAGAGGTTGCATATTGCCTCTTATCAAGCAACGACTGGCTGCTGGGAGCGGGTTTTGGCGCCTCGCCCTGCCCGTCCGGAATAATAATTTCTTTTCCAACTTCAATATCGCCATTGGCCGGCAAATCATTGAAAGCTATAATTTTATCTTTCTCCGCCTTATATTTATTAGCGATTGATTCAATATTATCCCCTGATTTAATCACATATTTTATGCCTGATACCGGCAAAATAAACATAGTATCCCCTGGCATTATCGAATCAACATTTTCGATATCATTGGCCCACAAAAGAGTATTCACTGAAATTTTATTCTTTTCGGCAATCGATCCAAGAGTATCGCCAGATTGGACAACATACATTTCAACCCCACCTTCTTCTTCCGGATCCTGCATCGGGCTCGCTCCCCCGGAAGCTGTCATTATGCCTTGCTCGCTAATCACGTTTTTGATTATTTCTTCTTCTTTGGCTTCCGGATCAACAGATGTATTCGGCTTTGAAAGAGGAACCAGCGCCAAATCATTTTTTTTGTCGGTTTGGCCGCTAATTCTACTTTCTACGATCTGGGATTCATTTGAATCATCCAAATAACCAAAAAGAAAGCCACTATTGACTTTGCCTGATGCAACATTAGTTGCTGCCACAAGAAGCGAGCTGGACACAACAACCGCAAAAGCTGAGTAGTTGCGCAGAAGATGCAGGAGCTTTATTGTCCTGTGCTCCTTGATAAATCTCGCTATGCTGTGTTGGTAGAAATGGAGCTTGGTGTTGAAACCTTTGAGGTCGATTTTTTCCAAAGACTCCCGTATATAAGAAAAAATGGGTTTTTTACTAATAAAAAAGTCCTTTCAGTTGACTGTCAGCAAAGAAAAAACGGCAAGAGAAAATCAGTAGTGCCGCAATCCATGACCTGCAGTCTTAATTTTTAACTGCTATTAATTGTATCCCCACGGGGGTCTTTTTGTCAAACCCCGCACTAAATTGGCACTGTGCTAAAAGCGCAAAAATAATATGCTGAATAACTTATAAAACCTGCGCAATTATAAAGATAGCGTCTTCTATATTTTTAAAATATAAATAGGTGCCAATTTAGTGCGGGGTCAAAGAAATTATACACTCTAATCTGTTTTTTTGGCTAATATAAGCCTTTTTTTATTTTAACTTTTTTATATCTTCAGAAGTAGAGTATAATAAAAACATGCTTATAGATAAATTGCTCACAGATTTTTTGGAATATTTAGAAATTGAGCGCAATCGCTCTCAAAAAACCATTGAGAACTATCATCACTATCTCAGACGCTTTTTGGAATGGGCAAAAATATCAAAACCCAAAGATATCACCGCTGAGCTTGTTCGCAGTTATCGCATCTACCTTAACAGGAAAACTGATGCCAAGGGCAAAGAACTCAAAAAGGTTACGCAAAACTATCACATGATCGCTATTCGCAGTTTTCTCAAATATCTGTCCAAGCGCGACATTGAAAGCCTAGCGGCAGAAAAAATCGAAATCGGCAAAAACCCTTCCCATGAAATAGAATTTCTTGATGGCAACGAGCTTGACCGTCTCCTCTCTGCTGCCAGCGGAACTAGCGTCAAAGCTCTCCGCGATAGGGCTATTTTGGAGCTTCTTTTCTCAGCCGGCCTGCGTGTTTCCGAACTCATCAACATCAACCGCGACCAGATCAATTTATCTAGGCAGGAATTCAGCGTCAAAGGCAAGGGCGATAAAATCCGCATTGTTTTTGTTTCCAACACGGCCAAAGAAGCTTTAGAAAAATATTTAGCCAAAAGAATGGATATTGACCCAGCTTTATTTGTTAGATTTTCTAAGAAAAAAAAGACGGAAACCGATAAAAAACGTCTCACTCCACGATCTATTCAAAGAATTGTGAAATTCTATGCCACTAAAGCCGGCATTGTGAAAGATGTGCATCCGCACACTCTGCGCCACAGTTTTGCCACTGATCTTTTAGCCAATGGTGCCGACATCCGCAGCGTGCAAACAATGCTTGGCCATTCATCAATAACAACAACTCAGATTTATACCCACATCACCAATCAACAGCTCAAAGAAGTCCACAAAAAATTCCACGGAAAGAAAAAATAAATTGAAATAATTAAAAGTATATGTTTTGAAGCGGCTAGCGAGTGCGACGGCACGAGCTCGGAGCATTTTTTCAGCAGAAAAAATGCGTGCGCTGAAAAACATATACTTTTAAAATTAGAATGCTTACAACTTTTTAAGTTTTGCAAATTCTACAGAAAGCCGCTTGATGCCGGCTTTTTTAAATGCCACCACCACAATATCGCCAACAGCTGAAACCACAATGCCGTCGCCGAATTCAGCGTGTCTGACTTTTTCTCCACCTTTGAAAATTACAGCGTGAGATGTTGCGTGTTTGCTGTTAGAATTTTTGCTTTTTCTATTTTTATTTAACAGCTCTTTAAATACTTTCTGCTCCGCTTCGCGATATGAATTTTTCTGCATGAGTTTTTCCGGAATATCTTCTAAAAATCTGGATGGGGAATTCATTTGCGTCGAACCGAACAAAGTGCGCTGACGCGTGAAAAGTAAATATATTTTTTCCTTGGCTCTGGTAAGACCAACATACATAAGTCTTCTCTCCTCTTCCATCTCAGCATAAGACAACATGCTGCGTGAATGCGGCAAGACGCCTTCTTCCAAACCGGCAATAAAAACCACCGGAAATTCCAAACCTTTGGCGCTGTGCAGTGTCATCAGATGCACCGCTTCTTCATTTTGATTAATATTATCCACATCCGATGCCAAAGCGATTTCTTCCAAAAAAGCGCTGAGTTTGTTTTCCGATTCGTCTTTCATTTCGTCGTACTTTTGCGCGACCGAAACCAACTCTTTCACGTTCTCCCAGCGCATTTCGCCTTCCGGTCCTTCATTCAAAAGCATTTGCTCATAACCGCTTTCCCTAAAAACTTTTTCCACAAAATCCGCCAGCTTTATCCGCGGCTGCACATCTTTCATTCTTCGAACAAATTCCGAAAATTTAATTATGGCATCAATTTTGGAAATTGGGATTTGAATATTGTTTGGAAATTGGAAATTGGGATTTGAAAATTGGAGCGACACATCAATAAGATTAGTCTCTAAAAAATTTGCTGTTTTCACCCATTTTTTTAGTGTCATATCACCAATTGAGCGACGTGGTTCATTAATTATTCTTTCCAATGAAACAACATCGGAATAATTCGCAATCAATCTGAGATAGCTCACCATGTCTTTTACTTCTTTCCTTTGATAAAATTTGATGCCGCCAATAATCCGATACGGAATAGATCTTTTCAAAAAAACCTCTTCAATCATGCGCGACTGCGCGTTGGTACGATAGAGAACCACAAAATCGGAATATTTTCTTTTGGCATTTTTAATTTCATGCGCGATAAACTCAGCCTCGTCGCTTTCATCTTCCGCTTCAAAAGAAGAAACCAAATGTCCTTTTTCTTTTTCTGTCCAAAGTTTTTTGTCTTTGCGATTGATGTTCTTGGAAATCACGCCATACGCCGCATCCAAAATAGTTTGCGTTGAACGGTAATTCTGTTCCAAATGAATAACCTTCGCTTCCGGATAATCTTTTTCAAAATTAAGAATATTCTGAATATCCGCGCCTCGGAACTTATAGATCGACTGCCAATCGTCCCCCACAACGCACAAATTGCGATGTTTCCCAGCCAGCATATTAATGAGCAGATACTGCGCATGATTAGTATCTTGATATTCATCCACTAAAATATATTTAAATTGTTTTTGATATTTCAGGAGTACTTGTGGAAATTTTTTAAAAATTTCAACCGCGAACATCAGAATATCATCAAAATCCAAACCATTATTTTCTTTGAGAGTGGCTTGATATTTTTTATAGGTCTTAGCTACAATTTCTTCGTAATATCCGTTGGCCTGATTTTCGAATTTTTCAACTGTCATCATTTCGTTTTTGGCTTTACTGATGTTGGCCAAAATCGCCCGCGGATTGAACTGCTGCGGATCGATTTCCAATTCTTTCAAAACTTTTTTCATGAGAACCTGCTGATCCTGATCATCAACGATGTGAAAAGTTTTGGAATATCCCAACACTTCGATTTCACTGCGCAAAATCTTGGAACAGATTGCATGGAAAGTGCCGATGGTTGGCAAATTGGAATTGTTATATAAACTGTATATGTAATTTTTGTCCGCTTGCGGATAAAGCAACCTGATAATTCTCTCGCACATTTCCCCCGCCGCCTTATTGGTGAAAGTCACCGCCAAAATATTTTGCGGATTAACTCCGTGCTTTTTGATAAGATAGGCCACCCGATGCGTCAGGGTTTTGGTTTTGCCACTGCCAGCCCCTGCAATAATCAAAAGCGGACCGTCAGCCGTAGCCACCGCCTCTTTTTGTTGTTCATTAAGTTCAGCCAAAACATCTACCATATTTTATAAAAATTCAATTAATTTTTGCCAATCCTCCACTCCCAATTCCTGCGCGCGGGTATTTTTTGAAAAACCAAACGCAATCAATTTTTCTTCAACAGTTTTTTTATCCAGTTGCAAACCATTGGCAAGATTATTAACCAGAGTTTTTCTTTTGGCGGAAAATCCCGCCCTCACTACTCTAAAAAAATCCCTATTATTTTTTTTACTGATTACTGGTTGCTGGTTGCTGGTTACTATTCTGATAACTGCACTATCCACTTTCGGCATGGGATCAAAAGCAGTTTTTGGGACAGTGAATAAATATTCCGGCTGGGCATAATATTGCACGGAAACCGCTAAAATGCTCATCTCTCCGGCCTTGGCGCAAATTCTTTCCGCCACTTCTTTCTGCACCATTAAAATCATTTCGCTTGGCGGAATTTTTGTTTCTAAAAGTAAACGAATAATTGGTGCTGTAATATAATAAGGTATGTTTGCAACAGTTTTGTATCTCGTATCTTGTATTTCGTATTTAGAAACTAATTCTGGCAAGTTGATTTTTAAAATATCATTATGAATAATTTCAACATTTTCTTTGTTACGTAGCTTGTTACGTAGCATTTCAATTAAACGGTCATCCAATTCAATAGCAATCACTTTTTTACATTTCCGAGCCAGTAATTCCGTCAGCACTCCATGTCCTGGCCCAATTTCAATCACAACATCATTTTTTGAAAGATTGGCACTTTCAATAATCCGCTGCAAAACCGCATCGTCTTTCAAAAAATTCTGCCCTAAAGATTTTTTAGCCTTAATCATAAATACTAAAATTTAATATTCATAAACATACAGCGTGCCTAGCGCACCAGCTTTTTCTTGAATAATCATTTTCGGCTTTCTGGTTTTTATGGGGAAAGAATTGGAAATGACTATCGTTCCCTTTCTTAATTCCTGAGAAAACTTTGCTTCCAAGCGCACCATAAGGCCGGGGAAAAGATAAACATATATTATGTCCGCATCGCTGATATTAATTTTAAAAAAATCTCCCAGTTTATAGTCAATTTTTTGTTTAAGAAAAAGATTTCTGAATTTTGCAGAGCAATAAGCTGCTATATTATATTCAACCCCTATGCATTTTAGGTCCGGATAACGGCTGGCTACTTTTGAAATCATCTTGCCGCTGCCTGATCCCAATTCATAAAAATTTTTCGCTTTTCCAAAATCTATGTTCTGCAAAAAATTTTCAATAGCACCACTTCCGGAAGAAAGCATCGGGACTTTCAAATAAAAAGAATAAAATAAATTTAAATATATAAAAATCATAAAGCAAAAAAGAAGCAGCGTTATGATCAATAATAAAATGTGCATTGCGTTAAAAAATTATTTTTTAATAATTGATGATAAAAAGATTAGTTTAATACTGGCTCCACTTTTACCCCAATAACCCCAGCACCCAATGAAGCAATCTTGGCAAAAGCAACCTTGTCCAGATCTATAATGCGGCCCTTGCCCTGAGGACCATAGTCATTGATCTGCACAACGACCGATTTACCGTTTTCCGTATTTGTTACTTTAGCATAAGAACCTCGCGGAAGAGTTGTGCTGGCGGCAAAAAGTCCGCCTTTGAAAGCATACCACGTACCTTGCCCTCTGGCAGCTTTGCCCAGTTTCATGTATGTTCCTTGCGTAACAACTTCTTCAATCGGATCTTTTATTCTGTTTTTTTCTAAAATTTTTCTCGATATTTCCTTGCCATCATGATACACCACTTTATATTTCACTTCATCAATGCCCTTTTCACCTTTTTTCGTAACTTTTTTTATCCGCCAACCCAATTTATCATCTTCATTGGAAACAGTTTTAAAATCTACATCCAATTTTTTGATTTCTTCTTTAATAACCACATGCGTCACAGCTATTTTCATTCCATCTTTGGTCAATGTCTGCCTGGCCGGATTTGTTATATCATCTTCGGAGAGATTAATATTTTTATTTTCCCAAATCGCCTGCTCAACTGTATTTTGCAAGGTAGAGATTTCAAAAGTCTTGCTGCTTTCTTTTATTGTTATATTTTTAGCACGAAAAATTATAATTTTAGTTCCGGAATAAATTTTCACGCCCCTGTCCGGCAATACAAGATCATTTTCTTTCAAGATAATTTTCTGCTCATCCAAAAATTCCTGGACTGTTTTGGCTTTGGATTTTATTTCAAACATCAGGCCGCTGTCTTGTAATATTATGTTATTTTGTTGAGATTCAAATTCGCTTTCTGCAGCCGAGGAGCAAACCGGTATTGCTAAAAATATAAAAAACAAAAGAAATAAAATGTTTCTTTTTTTAACATTTATTTTGAAGATTATATTGTTTATCATTATCAACGTCTTACAATTAGAATTTACACTTTTGTTTTTTCAAGGAACTTAGCGAAGGCGTCTCAAAACTTTAGAATTTGGTAAAAATATTATTGAATTACTAAGTTATTTTCCAAACAAAAAAACTTAAGCGCCGGAGTAGTGTATTGAAAAAATAAAAGTGTAAATTCTGGACAAGTAAACATCTTCCGCGACCACACAAAATTCACTCTGTTTTAAACCTGTATTGAATAGCTTCTGCCACATGATTCGATTGAATATTTTCGCTCCCGGATAGATCGGCAATCGTGCGCGCAATTTTGATGATGCGATGATAGCCGCGTGCGCTAAGTTTCAAAGAAACTACCGCGCTCCTGAGCAGTTGCAAACATGGCTCATCCAAAAAGCAGAAGTTTTTTATTTGATCAGGTGACATTTCACTATTAGAAACTATCGGCAAATTTTCAAATCTTTTCAATTGTATTTTCCTGGCACTTTCTACCCTGTTTCTGATATCTAAACTTTTTTCTTCATTGGATCCTTCCTGCAGTTTATCAAAACTGAGCCGTGGAACTTCTATATGCAGATCGATGCGATCCATAATCGGTCCCGAAATTTTTTGCTGATATCTGGCAATTTGTAGCGGCGTGCAGGTGCAAATTCTTTCCGGATCGGTTGCGTTCCCGCAAAAGCAGGGGTTCATGGCGGCCACTAAGATGAATCTGGCCGGAAAATGCAATGAGCCTTTGGCTCGTGAGATTGTTATCATACCATCCTCAAGCGGCTGGCGCAAATTTTCCAGCACGCTTTTGGGAAATTCGGCAAATTCATCCAAAAATAGCACTCCCCGGTGCGCCAAGCTTATTTCTCCCGGTTTTGGATAGCTGCCACCGCCAATTAGCGAGACGCTGCTGGCGCTGTGATGCGGATTACGATACGGCCTAGTTGTTATCAAAGATTGACCTTTATGTAATTTTCCGGCCACGGAAAATATTTTAGTAATTTCCAGCGATTCACTCATAGTTAGTTGCGGCAAAATTGTCGGCATGGCTTTGGCCAAGAGTGTCTTGCCTGATCCCGGTGGGCCATTGAGAATCACATTGTGTCCACCGGCCGCCGCAATTTCCAAAGCTCTCTTAGCATGCTGTTGTCCTTTAATATGCGCCATATCAATCGGATATTCGCCAGTTGAAAACAAAGCTTCGCCGGAAATCTCCGGAAAATAATCGATGTGCCGATTGCCGGAAAAATGATCAGCCAAAGAATACAAAGTATCCACCGGCACAATATTGATGCCTTTCACCACGCTGGCCTCTGAAGCGTTTTCATTAGGAACGTACAATTCGCGAAAGCCTTTTTCCTTGGCTAGAAGCGCAATTGGCAAAATTCCCTGAATTGGACGCACGCGCCCATCTAGAGAAAGTTCTCCCACGACCATCCGGCCGTTAAAATCAAATTGCAGTTGTTTGGTCGCTAACAAAAATCCCACCGCTATCGGTAGGTCGTAAATTGGACTGGCTTTGGGAAGATCGGCTGGCGCCAGATTGACAGTGATGCGTCCGCACTGGTGCGGCGGCTTGAAACCACTGTTTTTGATGGCGCTACTCACCCGATCGCGCGATTCTTTGATGGCCGTGTCCGGCAGACCGACAATATTGAAATTGTGCAGACCGGCACCCAGCACATCAACCTCCACCTCCACTACTTCGCCGTCCAGCCCGATTGTCGCCGCTGAATATATTTTGGAAGACATCTTTTAGATAATTTGAATTTAAAATTTGAAATCCCTGTCTGTCGATAAACAGTAAATCTTGATAAATAAATGTCTAGAACATTAAGAAATTATTGATTTATCCAAAATTAAAAATTAGAAATTTATTATTTTATTCTCATGCCCCTGCTTTTTCAGTTTTTTCGGTATTTGCTCTTTCATAAAGAACCATAAGATAGACCAGCAAATTTACAATGATTGAAATAGGCAAAACGCCTAAGCCAGGAAAACTATCAAATAAACTACCCGCAACCCAGAGAGCTATTTTTAGCATTAATCTTGCTTTAAGCTTGCCATGCACTTTTTCTTCCACTTCCGAAAACTTAGCCAATTGCATCATCATAATACCAAAAATGGTGTTGAGTATAGAAACGATAAAGGAAAACGGATAAAGAATAACCAGCGCTTGGCAGACAACATCTATAATTTCTTTCAATATAGTGGCCACCATCATGCAAAGATAAGGCTGATCTTTGAATAGATTCATTTGCCCCAATAAAGCAAAGGGATTAAAAGTTTTTTTTCTGGCTATACCACTCTTTTTAAGCTCTTTCTTGTTCTTACTGCCCGAATTTATCGGACGACTGTCTTCAGCTAGTGCTCGAGATTTTTTTAAATCCTCATTGTATTGTTCATTGGTATAAGACATAGTCAAAAAATTTCAAGTTATACTTCCACTAGTTGCCTTCCTCTTCCGCTTCAAGGTCTTTCTTGGCTTGTTCAATTTCCATCAGCTGGCGCGGATCAGATGTGATTATTTGATCCTCGGCATAGGAAGCAATGACTTTAATCGCAACATGTTTGGCTCCGGCGAAAAGAATTCCTTCGCCAACGCCGCTTTCCAGAAGCAAGAATTTTTCCTGCTCAGTCAGATAGAAAGTATCAGAAATTGTTTCGATAGCCGCCGGCGACTGGCGCAGCAGAAACTGCAATGATGAGTTGGTAACGATTGGCTTACCGTAGCGCGATGCCATAAAATCAGCAATATCTTGAGTAATTGTAGTAAGCCCCGTGTAATATTTTCTGCAACGCTTGGCAATTCCGAACAAAAATGAGGCAGCATCTTCATTCTGCATCATAACCCAAGCCTCATCGACAACCACTATTCTTTTCTTAAGAGAAGAGCGCATTTCATTCCAAATAAACTGCAGAACGGTGTACATAGCAATTGGACGCAACTGCTCTTCCAAATCGCGAATATTAAAAACTACCATTTGATTATTTATCTGAACATTTGTCGTATGATTAAGCACTCCCGCAAAAATTCCTTCCGTATATTTTTCCATTCTTTTAGCAATCGACTCTCCGCCTTCCGAATTTCTGACTACCGAATAAAGATCTGCCATCGTGGGAAAAGAATTGTAGTTCAAGTTTTTAAAATCAGTCTGTGCTGTGATATCACGCAGCGCATACGTTTCACGGATTGCCACATCTAATATTGAATCTTCTTCTGGTGTGACATTTCCAAGCATAAGATGAAGAAGGCCGATCAAACTGGCAATATTACTCCTGAGAACATCCTCTGGATCTTCATCCTCTCCAATCTTAGGCAAGTCAAAAGGATTGAGATGATAATTCGAGTTCAAAGACATTTTTATAAAAGCTCCGCCGACAGTTTCACAAAGATATTTATACTCGTTTTCAGGATCTATGACGACAACGTTTGTGCCGACCATCAATGACCTGAATATTTCTAGCTTGACTGTATAGCTTTTTCCTCCCCCAGATTTAGCAAAAACAACCATGTTGGCATTTTCCATTTTGAATCTGTCAAATAAAATCAGGCTGTTATTGTGACGATTGATTCCATACAAAATTCCTTCATTGGAAGAAAGATCCGAAGAAACAAAAGGAAAAGTAGTGGACAGCGGTGCCGTATTAAGGTTATTGGCTACATCCAATTCATCGTTAGCCAAGGGCAGTGTCGAAGTAAACGCTTGTTCAACTTTTAAAACGGCTGGTTTTACATAAACCATTTGGGCTTCCAGCAGTGATTCGATCTGTCTATGCATTTTTTCTACTTCTTCCAAATTGTTGCCATACAAAGTCATATATAATCCGAAGCGAAAAAATTTCTCCGTTCCCTGCTGCAATTTATCACGAAGATCTTCAATATCCTGAATAGCCGTTTCCAAGATTGGATTGCGAATTTTTCCAGATTCTTCTTCTATATGAATTTGCGACTGTACTTGCGTGGAACTTTTTCTGAGCGTTTTTAAAATTTCCGCCGTATTGATTGGATGGATAAACATGGAGGTATCCATAGAAAAATCAATATTAATTATCGGCGCAAACCAGTTGGTATGCAGATATCTGGGATAAGCCACGACGAAAATAGTTCTGGCAACTGTTTCTCCGATCTGCAGGTTATTAGCACTAATTTTCATGGCTGACGGAGCAATCAAATCTTTGATTGTCGCCACCCCTCTTTGATACAAATCTTCACTTTGCAAAAGCTCGCTATCAACCACGGGGGGTTTTTTGTTTTTATTTATATCTAATCCAAACATCTGTTTTGTTTTTATGAATTAAGATTCAGTTATCAACACACTACACTTTTGCTAGCTACGGAAATCCCAACATTTTATATTTATATATGCGCCTGCCTGCCGGTAGGCAGGTACTTTATTAGTAATTAGTAAACATTATTTCAATTCTACTTTTTCAATATCTTTAATTATGGAGTTGTTGCGTGTTGATGGATTGTAGGAATTATATAAAAGCTCTATAAGCTCTTCGGTCTTTAGTAGGACAATCTTAACTCCAGTCCCCCCAAGGCCTGCTGTTACGTGATCCACTCTCTGCCAAAGCTGGTTTTTATAAGTTTCAAAAAGTTCTCTTCTGCGAGCTATGCTCATTTGCGTATTTGCGGATCCCAGAAGTCTGTCAAAAAAACCGGTTTTTATATTTTCGACTGGATGAAAAGGAACGACAACATAAAAAAACTTAGACATAATATTGGATACCTCGGCTAAATTTTTAATAAAATTTTGATATTCAGAAATTTGAAAAATAAGCAGCTCGTTGTCAAGTTGAGTTTCTTTCTTCTTAAGATACTCCATATACGGCTTTATATTGAGCTTTCTGGAACTTATGAGAATCTGCATCGGAAAATCCAGAGAGTTCAGAAAATTTTGATATTGGCTAATGATAGAGTCCTGCTCTTCGGTGGCTTTGAGATCGAAATTTATTGATGAGACTAAAAGAACTGCCCTGAATGAGCCATCCTTAAGAATAATAACACCATCTTTAACCTCTTCCACGTCGACATATTTTTGCGTGCTTGAACCGCTATTGCCTCCGCTAGTAAGTTTTTGTGAATGCAAAAATTCCATTTGTTTTACTAATTACTAATTATTTACCTGCCCTAATTTGCAATTCATTGCAAGCGAGCGAATATGCAAATTCCGAAAAGAATTTCATTTGTACATTTGTAATAAATTCGTACTTTCGTTGGGATATTATTTTTTTACCGGAGCTTTTTTTAATATTTCTTCCAAATCAGTACTGTACTGCGCGCCTTCGCTATCTACTAAGCGCGCCAGTCCTCTCAATTCTTCTGACGACAATTCCTTTTTCGCCGAAACAGTGGTAATTTCATTTTTTTTATGCGTTGAAGGAGCTTCTTTTTGTGGCGTTCTCTTCCAAAAATACAGCTTCGGATGAAAAAAATACATGATGCCAAATATTATAAAATTTCCCAATGGCACACCGTATGGCTTAAAAAATGCTAGTGCCAAAAAAATCAGCGCTACTGGAAGCCCTATTAAAAAAAACAACGGACCCGGAAGCATGTTCCACATGACAATTAAAATCACTCCCATCGCTATAAGCCAACCCAGCTGTTTGGCTGTCAGGGGTCCGACAATCTTATCTTCTATATCGATGTATTGTGGAACATTAATTAGCATTTTATGTCTAAATTTCGACAGTTTATTAGCCGAAAATTTTAAAAAATTATTTATTTTTTAGCTAGTGGAAACACCCAAGAGTGTAGCTATTTGAGTTACGATAATCAGTGCCGACAAAGCAATAATGGTTCCAATTAAAGCATATTTGAAGGTACTCTTTCCTTTTTCTATTCTTTCATTGTCTCCGGCTGAAGTCATGTACATCATACCGCTAACCACCATCATTATCACAGACAAGGTTGCAACAATGCTTAAAAGAAGTTTCAGGGCATTCAGAGCGATTGTTGAAAAGGCAGTAGCATTTGAAACAGTTGAATCGGTTGTAGACCAGCCTACTATCGTTGCTAATTCTTTTAAAATTGAAGGTGCTGCCAACGCAATTACCAGACCGACACAGGCCATAGTAATGGTTTTTTTTGCTCTTTCAATTGTTGCCGATTCTCCCGTTGAAACAATATACATAATCGCGCCAACAACTATTACAATCAGCGCTAGTGCTATAACTATTTTTTGTATCCCAGCTAATGCGGTGCTCAACACACTTTGAACCTCGGTAACTGACCCTAAAGGATTAACAAAGGTAGCACTAGTTGCAGCAAAGACGCTGCCTGATAATAGTATAATAATTAATCCAGTTAAGGCAACTGCAAAAAATATTTTTTTGTTTTTTATTTTGTTCATTTTATTTGAAAATTTTAAAATTACCTATTTTGAAGCCGAGCAATCGAATGTATACCAGTTTGTAACTCCAATGCCCAAATTTGTCTGAGCCCCTATAAGGAGCATGGTTGTGTTAATAATTATGAAAGCCAAGACACAAATTACTATTCCAATAAGCGCATTCTTCATGGCATTTTTCCCCATTTCAATAAGACCGGGATCTCCAATGGAGACAATATACAAAATACCGCCTACACACATAGCTAAAACCGCAATACCGACTGCTATCTTTAATAAATAATCAACTACATCTTTTATCCCCACAACAAGATCGCAAAGCGTGCACATATCTTGCCCGCCCCGTCCGCAAGAAACGATTCCTCCTGTTTCAGTGCTCCCCGGAACCTTTCCATCTGACACAGTTGTATCAGCTGCTGCTATCACATTTATTGTTGGACTGAACGTACAAAAAATGGCGAAAATAACCAGCAGAAAAATTTTATTTTTATTTAAAAATTTCATTTTATTTTTTCAAAAATTAATTTTCTTGCAAACTATTAACTCGACCCCTTGCCAAAACCAAAGCGTCATGCAAAGATGTTCCGCCTGAATTTACAGTTTCTATCATTTCGGTAAATATGCCATCTATCTTTTCGGGATTTTTTTGATACCAATTTTTCGCAAATAGATTTCCTGAAGCAAAGACGCCCAATTTCAAATCGTTTTTTTGCTCTTTAATAATATCGCGACGAGCGGCTGGCTGCAATGTTTTTTTAATATAATCCGAGGCTGGATCAATATTTACGAGAAAATCCATACTGCTCTTCGTGTTAAGGGCATTGTATAAAGTAATCTTGCCATTATTTTTTAGAGTCAAAAATCTCAAAAATTCCCAGGCTTCGTGAGCCCGCGCATCATTAGAAACAGGTTTTGTCTTGGATTGTTCCTGAGAAACCATGCGAGGATTTTTATTCGAAGAAACTGCAAAACCCCAATAGTTTGCAATCGTAACCGGTTTGTCGGCAGACACCTGAGGAATAGGTGCAATATCATAATTGAGTTTTGGGTTTTTATTTTTTATTACTGAGTTTTGCCATGCATAATTAAAAAGCATGGCCACAGATCCGCCAGCAAAAGCATCTACCGAATTTTCTTGCTCTGCATTCCACGTGTATAGCCTATTAGCATTTCCATTAGAATCATTGATTTTTGCAAACTTAGTATAGAAATCCAGAGCTGCTTCGCCTAGGCGGAGTTTTTCACCTCCGCTTCCAAGAGAATATGCTCCCTCGTCAAAACTGGCGAGTTCGCCTTTTTTCATAGGCAACTTAGCTTCATACTGGAGCATCAACAGGCTAATTAGATCAGTTGATCTGTTGACATTTTTGGCTGTTCCAATCGCCGCTCCGGATCTTATTATTTTACCTTCTTGATCTATCTTGGTCAGCGCTTCTACGCAATTTTCTAATTCTTGCCAGGTCTTCGGAGGAGACGTTATGCCAACCGCATTAAACATATCTTTATTGTAATAAAGTTGCATAGAATCCATTGCGAGCGGCACAGCATAGGCCTTATTTTCGCTCACAAAATCAGAATAAACCACGTCCGGAAAATTATCTTTTATGTCCTGAGGGCTTATGAATGGAGTCGGTGCTGGGTAAAGCTTATTTTCAAAATATGGAAACCAAGTGTTGTTTATTAGAAAAATATCCGGACCATTGCCAGAAGCTAGGCCATCAATAAGTTCTTCTTTATATGTCTCTAGGCTGAATTTTCTGTATTTTATCTCCCTAACATGGGTATTCATTTTCTTATACTCAGTTATAATATCGCCATAAACCAAAGAGTCATCAAATGGACCCCAAATTTCAAGGTCGACCAAATAGCTAGGGTTAGAGCTAGATCCGCAACCGGAAAAAAACGGGACTGCCACCACAGCCAATACTGCTAGAATTATTCTGAATTTATTTTTTATTATATATTGCATATTTTTATTTTTATTTCTTACTTTTTTGTTGCCACAAAAGCATAATGAAAATCGCCGGCAACAATGTCTTTTTCTATGGAAAAATTTTGATCAGTAAACATTTTTTTCAGCATATCGCTTGATATTCGCAAATCATTTTCCGGACCGACTGAAGATTCTTCTTTGTTCCATTCAACAACCAGAACTTTCCCCCCTGATTTAAGAACCCTGTTTGCTTCAGCAATGACAATCTCTTTTTTTTGATTTTGAAATAAAACATCTTTAAGAATTACCCAGTCGACTAGGGCGGATTCAAGCCTTGAGCCATTTTCTTTTTCAACATTTGCGCGGATCATAACTATATTTGATATGGCCGAATTTCGCATTTTACTTTTAACTGATTCCAACGCCTGCGGCAAAACATCTAGCGCATAAACTTTTCCATCTTCACCGACAGCCTTAGCAAAAGGCACGGAAAAAAAACCCGGGCCACAACCAAAGTCCGCAACCTTGCTATCTTTTTCAACTCCTAATTGCGCGATAATCGAACCCGGATCAATAAATTTTCCGAATTCCTTTTTGTCTTCTTCCATAAAATTTTGCATCTGTTATAATACGTATCTATTTTACAACAAAAATGAAAAATAACAAAATGCTTTACCAGCATCCAGAATCATGTAAAATATAGCATGTATGTTGTTGGGCATTTTATACTTGATACATACTTGCTTATACGGGATACTTATTCTGGAAAGTTGCCAGAGTGGTCGAATGGGCCGCACTCGAAATGCGGTGAGGAAGTAATTCCTCCGGAGGTTCGAATCCTCCACTTTCCGCGAAAATAAAAGCTCGGAACATTACTGCTCCGAGCCCAAAACTTTAAGTTTAACGTATTTTAACGTTTAGATAAATTTGTAATCTCTTCCACAAAAGGATTTCTAAACACCTCCGTGAGGGTCATGTGAGCCGCACGTTCGCTGTTTTTCATTCCTTCGATGATCCACACCATTCCGCTAGCCGTGGGCTGTAAAGCTTGACGATGAATTTGATTTAAATCACCTGTCAAAAAAATCTTTCCATTTTTACCGATACGCGTTAACAACTCTTCTGTTTCTGGTTTTGTAAAATCTTGACTTTCATCATCAACCATTACGGTATTGTGATAAGTCCTCCCTTTGACAAAATTAATAGACTCCAGCTTAATCCTTCCGCTACCCAAATACCCATCTACTACGTCTCCGCCTCCGTTTTTCATAAACAGATCATGTTCCATGGTCCCATTTGGTGGACGTATTTCGTTGGGTTTGCCATTATTCGCAGCATCACGAAACGCCTCAATTACCGGTAAAACATAAGGAGCTATTTTTTCTCCATAACTCCCAGGAAGAAAGCCTAGTTTAGTACCACTTTCGACTATTGGTCTGAAAATTACAACATTTTTGTTGCTATTTCCTCCCAAAATATCGAGGCTTATCTTAGCAATAGAGATAGTTTTTCCAGTACCAGCACTTCCAGCCACAGTGATCAGCGTTATCGATTTATCCCATGCCAATGCTTCAATAAAACATTGGTCCATGTTTTTGGGGCCAATCTTTAACCCATCTTCACCGGAATTTGGATTAGGACGCTGATCAATGACTCGAAAAATGTTTTTGCTTTTTTTATAAATCACATATCTAACATCATCCTCAAAATTCAAGATGCAACACTGATTAGGATAAAGCTGGTCAAGATTGACATATCTGGCTATTTTTTGTCCCCGTATCACTTTTATCTTATTCCCGCTACTGTTGTCGTCTTCAGCAATCATTTCAATCATGCCTTCAATGCTGGCTTTGATTTTCAAATCAGCTTTTCCGGTGTATAAATCTCTGATGTTAGAAATGAAATTGCCGCTTTTGTATTCCTGGGTTTCGAGCCCTTCATTTTGACCCATAATTACAAACACTGGATCTGATGAAACAATTATAACCCTTTTTCTGACTGCTTCAATTTCCGCTGCCGTCAAATCTGCTTGCTTTTTCTCTCTTTTAGCTTTGCATATCTGATTGATGATGTTCCAGCCAATCAAAAAAATTCTGTTCTCTTGGCTTCTTTCTAGTCCAGGAGAAAGATCTTCAAAGTTATTGCCATTAGTATCCAACATCGCTGTTGAACCACTTCTTGTTTTAAACACCCCCTTACCTTTGTTGTAGTCCTTGTATTCACGAAAGTTTTGGATAAATTTCCATGATCCAAAATCTATATCATCAGCATTAGCTCTCCTTCTTACATCCTGAAGTTCAGCGATAGGTATTACTATAAGGTTTTTTTCAAAGGCCTCCAGACATGATGGATCGCACCACATCACAGTTCTATGCAAAATGAATATCTTATGCGCTTTCAGCATAATTATTGTTTTCTCAGTTTGAGCTTTCTCTTCCGCTTCCTGCCTTGCTAACCCAGCGCCACCATCACTTTTAGAACTAGAGTCTTTCTGATGCATATACAACCTCCGTTTATGGATTTGGATTCTTTTGTTAAGGGACAAGAAATGTGAGTTTTCACCTCCTCCTTCTTCTTTTTTATTTTATATTTTTTTATTTGTATAATCTTTAATCTATTGTCAATCTACCATTCAAAAAATAATAATGCAACTTTACATATTCATTTTTAATGTTTTACTTTCGCTACCAACTCAAAACCAGCTTTATAATTAAAGTTTTACATTTATCTAACGGCGGTGTGGGGTTTACATGCGGCAAAAATAGTGTTACCATGCGGCATAGATATTATTATTAACATTAACTTATGTTGATACCTAATAACATTTTGCAAATTATTGTTTTTTCCGGAGCTTTTTTGGCTCTAATCAGCTTTATTTTGGTAATTTTTGCCTTGGTGCGCCAAAGAAAAATTAGAAAGAATTTAGAAACACTTTTTTCCGGCAAGCAAGCGCAAGACCTTGAAGCCATTCTTTTGGCTCAAACAAAGGAAATTTGCCAATTAGACAAGGAGATTCAGGAATTGTTTGAAATTTCCAATAAAATTCATGATTTGGCTCAAAAGAGCATTCACAAGGTTGGGATTATCCGTTTTAATCCTTTCAAAGACATCGGCGGAGACCAAAGTTTTGCTTTAGCCCTTTTGGACGGTAAAAATTCGGGTATTGTTATTTCATCACTGCATACTCGAGAAGGAACCAGAATTTATTCAAAACCGGTAATCAAAGGCGAATCGGAAAAATACACGCTAACCGAGGAAGAAAAACAGGCTATCAAAGCAGCCGTGGCAACAAAACCCACCAAAGTATAGCTCAAATAAGGCCTTTTTTGCTTATTTCAAAAATCGTCGGAAATCTGTTTCCCGCGATTAAGTTGTCTATATAAATAATCTATAAATGTTTTTATTATAAATCATGGCTCAAATTCAACCAGAAGAGAAAAAAATCGTCAAAGTTCCGGCCAGCATCACCGTAAAAAAATTCAGTGAAGTTTTAGGTTTGCCTGTTTCGGTGATAATCACCGAACTTATGAAAAATAAAATTTTAGCCACTATAAATGAAGAAATCGATTTTGATACCGCCACTATCATTGCCCAAGATTTGGGCTTTGAAACTGAAGTTGATCTCGAAATTTCCGATTCAGCCACAATAACTGTTGAAAAATTGATTGAAATTTGTAAAAAGGAGAAAGAATCGGGAAAAAATCTCCGTCCGCGTCCACCGGTAGTCACGATTCTTGGCCACGTTGATCATGGAAAAACAACTCTTTTGGACACGATACGCAAAACTAGTGTCGCTGCCAAGGAAGCTGGCGGAATAACCCAGGCCATTAGCGCCTATCAGGCCAAAAAGAAAGGCAAACTCATAACTTTTATCGATACTCCCGGACATGAAGCTTTTTCCGGTATGCGCGAGCGCGGTGTCAGCATCGCTGACATTGCGGTTTTGGTTGTGGCTGCCGATGATGGAGTTAGACCGCAAACTAAAGAAGTTATTGAATATTTAAAAGACAAAAAAATTCCGACCGTGGTCGCGATCAATAAAATTGACAAACCGGAAGCCAATCCGCAAAGAGTCAAACAAGAATTGGCAGACAATGGAATTGTTATTGAACAATGGGGCGGCAATGTGATTAGCGTCAATGTCAGCGCCAAACAAAATATTGGCATTGATGAACTTTTAGAAAGCGTTCTGCTTGTATCTGAAGTTGAAGATTTTAAGGCTGATGACAAGAGAGATGGACTGGCGATTGTCTTGGAATCGAATTTGGATCCGCAAAAAGGACCGGTTGCAACTATTTTGATAAAAACCGGCACATTGAAAGTCGGCCAGGATGTTACTGTTGGCACAACTTATGGCCGCATCCGCAAAATAGAAGATTTTACCGGTAAAAGTCTCCTCAGCGCCGGACCATCAACACCCGTAATGCTCATGGGACTAAATAGCACACCGAACACTAATGACATTTTGCAAGTTGTTGACGGAAAATCAATTGCCAGGCTTAAATCAAAAGAATTTTCCGCCGGCCTGCTTGATCAGAAAGATCGCAGCACCTCCCAAAAAATTTCCCAAGGAATCGAAGAAGGCGGAGCTCAAAAATTAAACCTGATTCTCAAGGCTGATGTCCAGGGATCATTGGAAGCTATTGAACAAATTCTGGGCGCCATCAAAACCGATGAAGTTATTATAAATTTCGTGGAAACTGGGGTTGGCAATGTGACTGAATCTGACATTAAAATAGGCGCGCCAGCCAAAGCTTTAATCTTAGGTTTCAATGTGGAAACAACTCCGGTTGCCAAACGCTTGGCTGAAACCAACAATTTAACTATCAAAAATTTCAAAATAATTTACGAACTAGTTGAGGAGGTCAAAAAAACTATTATCGATATGTTGCCGCCGGAAATTGTCCGCACTGATCACGGCATGGTAAATGTTTTAGCGATTTTCAAAACAGGCAAACACGACATGATTGTCGGCGGCCGGGTTACGGAAGGAAAAATAATCAAAGGCGCTCTGGTAGAAATCAAACGTAGTGGAGAAATTGTCGGTAAAGGAAAAATAGAAGGACTGCAACAAAACAAGAATGTGACCGCTGAAGTCGGACAAGGCAATGAATGCGGAATTGTTTTCGAAGGCAACACCCGCATCAAAGAAGGCGACACTTTGATTGCCTATACTGAAGAAGAAAAGAAGAGAACACTTTAAAATTTCAAATGGCAAATGACAAATTTCAAATAAACTCCTAAATCCAAATGACAAAAATTTGAGTTTTGGATTTTGACATTGATTTGTCATTGGAAATTTGGATTTTGTCATTTATAAGATATGTCTGAGCGTATTGCAAAAATAAATAAACTGATAAAACGCGACTTGGCGGAAATCTTGGTTCGTGAACTCAACTTAAAACCTGGGATTTTTTTGACTGTGGCCAAGGTTGACACAAGCAGAGATCTCCGCTATGCTAAGGTGTTCATAAGTGTTTTTCCCTACAAAGAATCGAACTACGCGCTGAAAACACTCTCTAAAGAAATGTATTCTATTCAGGGAGAATTGAACAAAAAACTTAAAATGAAACCTCTGCCCCGCATTCAGTTCGAGCTGGACTCGACTGAAGAAGAAGCCGACAAGATTGAAAAAATTTTGCTGAAGTTATAGATCAAAAACAAAAAGTTTTTTAAAATAAAAATTCCTAAATAATATTAGGATTTTTTATTTCTCTTGATGCTAAAACCTGCATATTTATTTTTCGCGAAGCTCTACGCAGGCGCTTTAAAAATATTATTTTAAAGAAATATATTATTGGTCTGCTGAGATAAAAAACAATGTTATAACGTGCGCGCCGAGCAGCGTAGCAAAAAATAAATATGCAGGTTTTAGAAAAATATAATTAATTCAATGAAAAACTTTTCCACAGAATTTAATACTCTTTCCTACATAATTGACAAAGCTAACAAAGTTTTGCTTTTTGCGCATTCCGATCCGGATGGCGACACAGTCGGATCAGTTTTGGCGTTCAAGGAATATCTAAACTCTCTGGGAAAAACCGCCGACATTGCTTGTCTTTCTCCGTTTCCCTCTTTTCTAGAATCACTAACGGAAGAAAAATTTAAATATCCCGAAAATTTGGATCTCGAGTCTTATGATGCTGCTATCGGCTGCGACAGTGTAGATCGCGGATTTCAGACAGTTGTTCCAAATCTTTCCGAGAAAGCTGTGACTGTTATCTTTGATCATCATCCAGACATAAAACTTAAAGCGGATGTTGTTATGATTGATGCTAAACTCTCTTCCACTTGCGAACTCGTCTATGAATATCTAATTTCGCAAAACGCGCACATTTCCAAAAATATCGCGACCTATCTGATGATCGGCATTATGTCAGACACCGGTAATTTTCAACATTCCAACACCACCAGCCATGTTATGGAAATTTCTGCCGACCTTTTGAAAAAGGGTGCTTCGGTTCTGAAAATTGTCAAAGCTTCTTTTGCCAACAAAAAAATGTCCACTTTGAAACTTTGGGGACGCGCTTTTGAAAGAGCCAGAATCAATCCTAAAAATGGACTCATCTCTACCATGCTGACTAAAAAAGATCTCGACGAATGCGACGCCACTACTGACGACATCAGCCAAGTAGCGTCAATTCTTAATACCGTTCCGGGCACAAAGTTTTCGCTGGTTCTTTCCGAACGCGAAGACGGAAAAATCAAAGGCAGTCTTCGAAGCGAAGAATACAAAGGTACGGACGTTTCCAAAATCGCCCACCAATTCGGCGGCGGTGGACACAGGCTGGCCAGTGGCTTTGAGATTAAAGGTGAAATTGTTGAAACCAAGAATGGATGGGAAATAGTCTAGGCTGTATTTTGTATTTAGTATATGGTATTTTGTATTTATACAAGATACTAAATACTTGATACTAAATACTATGCACATTGGTTGCCATGTTTCTATCGCTGGCGGAGTCCAAAACGCGCCTGAACGCGCGCATGATCTTGGCTGTGAATGTTTCCAAATGTTCACCCGTTCGCCCCAAGGCGGCAAAGCCCCAGAATTAACCCCAGAAATTATAAATGATTTTAAAATACTAAATACTAAACACCAGATACAAAATACCTACATTCATACTCCTTACTATATAAATTTTGCTTCACAAAATAACCGCGTTCGCTACGGCAGCGTCAGCGTCGTGCGTGATGAGTTAGAACGCGCAACACTACTTGGCGCCAAATATGTCATGACACATCTAGGCAGCGCTGGTGATCTTTCAGAAAAAGAAGCGAGCGAAAAAACAATTGAGATGCTCAAAAAAACTTTGGACGGTTATGCTGGCAGCGCGCAACTCTTGATTGAAAACAGTGCTGGTGCCGGAAAAATAATCGGCGATGATCTTTCGGAAATTGCAGAAATTATAAATAAAGTAAATCATCCTGCTTTAGTAGGTATTTGCTTGGACACGCAACATTCTTTCGCTTCCGGTTACGCTTGGCGCGACTTTGAAAATACAATCAAAAAAATCGACGCTGAAATTGGTTTGGAAAAAATCAAACTTATTCATGCCAATGACAGTCTGACAGAATTTAATTCCAAAAAAGATCGCCACGCCCACATCGGGCAAGGACAAATCGGCCCCGAAGCTTTTCAAAACATCGTAAAATTTGCCAAAGAAAAAAATATCGATATGATTCTTGAAACTGAACATGAAAAAGTCAAAGAAGACATTGAACTTCTAAAAAAACTCCGAGACTAAAATAAAAACTTTTACATAAGAAAAAGGCGGTAGTCATGATAGACTCCGCCTTGTTGCTTACCTAAAAATATCCAGAAATTCCCCTGCATGTTCCATGAGTTTTTTTACTTGTTCTCTAGAAGAAGTAGCCCCTCCTGGACCTTCACACTTAGTCTGTTCAGAAATATATTCCATGATAGAAACAGCAATAGGATTCACCCTGCAGTGAAACTGTTCATTTTGTCTGCTTTTTAATTCTTCCAATTCATCCTCAAATATTCTCCTTTCTTTTTCTAATTTTTTAAGCTTCTTCAGAAGAAGCGAAGTAAAAATAAAAGAAAAACCCACAATTCTGTCGTCGCACCGAAGTGAAAGTTTACAAATGTTTTTTTGCATGATTTATCCCTTCTTAGCATTTCTAGTTTTTAAGTAACATTGTTATTTTTATTCTTTTACAAAACCATAAAAAAATATTTATGCTTTTGATTGAAGAGGCAAATAGATTTGTTAATCTATTTGCCAACTGCTTGCGACTCAGCGCCCATCTATTACACGCCTGATGTCGTCTTCGGTCGCAAGAGATGGAGCAGGCCCCTTGGGAGAGTTATCTCGCCAGAAAGTTCTGCGTTCATCATCATCCTCACTTTTCTCATAAACAACTTCTTTGTTTATGATGTTTTCCAATATCTCGATCCGATCTTTCACTTCGCGAGGGATATCGCTTGTGTAATTGTTACAGCCTCCGTCACAAGGACGGAAATTTCCCCATGTTTCCACTTTTGAGTCAAGGTCAATTAAGTGATGGGCATGAACTTTGCCATCAATACAAAGATCTTCTCTTTTGCATGCACCGTCATTATGAGAACCATATATTCTTGCTACCATAATAATCTCCTTTTCCCATATTCTGTAGTCCGCATTGGGTGTCTATATGGATTATTTTTTGTAAGAACTTTTCTCCTATGAATCCGCCACTGTGGTGGACTCAATGAGAGAGGCAAGAAAGTTAGAATCAACTTTCTTGCCAAAATTTTAATCACCCCATTTCAACATTGGTTGTCAGACACCAAAGGGCGTCTAACCATTTTTTTCTTCCGTCATCATCTTTGCCGGTAAAAAAATCATATCCCCACATTAACTTTAGAGGGTCACGCAACCTAAGAAAGAGATCGTATGCCCACATCACTTCTGCTTTTCCCTTGTTTTCATCGCAACAAAAAACTGTCTTGATACCCTTTCCCATGGCAACTGCAGCAATATTTACACCAAAAGGCTGCTTTTCTTTGTTTGTTTTATCTCTTGAAATGAAAACTTCTGTTATTACCCCCTCGGGCTTCTGCCTGTGCAAAATTGTAAAAGCTTCTTCATAATTTTTTGCAAATAGAATTTCCACGTCTCCACCAAGAATATCTATTGCATCTGCCATATTTTTCTCATTATCTTCAACTATCATTATTTTCTTCATTTTTCTATCCTTTCTGCGTGGCCCGCCGGCGTTGTATGTTTGAGGTGATTTTCAAAGTACTCGTTACGATTCCTGTTTACTTATTCATCGTAACAGCATATTATATCGTATTTTGGACAATATTTCAATAGTTTAGTTGCTTTTTTATCAATAATGTACTATAATAACTATATAATGATAAATTTTAAAAAATGAATCTTACAGAACTCGACAAAAAAATACTTTTTGAACTCGACAAGGATGGCCGGGTCAGTTTTTCCGAAATTGCCCGCACTTTAGGCTCTACTCCACAGGTTATCAAATACCATGCAGAGCAAATGCAGGAAAAAGGCATCATCAAGCACTTTTGGGCCTTCACCGACTACGACAAAGCGGATTACTCCTTTTTTTGGGGCTATTGGCTAAAATTTGGCGGTTTAACAAAAGAGAAGGAATCTGAAATGTACGCTGACTTCAACGCCAACAAATATATCCCAATCATTATGCGCTCCGACGGCTATGCCGACGTTATGTTGGCCATCATTGCTCGCGATGTTTTCCACCAGACCCAAATCTTGCAGGACATTTTCAGCAAATACGGACAATACATCACCATGTCTGATATTTTTGTCGGTTTAGGCTTCATCAAATTTCCCCGCACCTATTTGGTCGGCAAAGAAAATGAATTTCAAAAATTTGCCGTTTCCGGCGGCACCACGGAAAAAATAAAGCTATCGGAAAATGATCGCAAAATCATTTCTTTGCTTTTACAGGATGGACGCATGGAGCTCACCCGGATTGCCAAAATTCTTGGCGTCTCTGTCGGACTCGTCCACAAACATTTTAATAAATTGGAACAAAGTGGCGTCATCACTAAAATCGCTTGCACGCTTGACTACCAAAAAGCCGGCTTGCTTTTCTACCGCGTTGTTTTCAAAATTGTGCAGTTTGATCAAAAGCGCATCGACGATCTCTACAAATTTTGTTGTTTGCATCCCAACATCATCAACTACGTCAAAGGCATGGGCAATTGGGATTTAATGCTTGATATTGAAGTCGAAAACCGCGAAGCCATCCGCGACCTCATCCGCGAAATGAAAAATAATTTCAAAGACGTCATCCGCCAAGTTGAAATCAATGAAATCTACCAGATGGACAAATTCACCCAAATGGCCATCGAATATCCGGATCTATTAAAAAATTACGAAAAGAAAATTAAAACCGAATCACTACAAAAGATTGAAAAAAATGAAGAACCTGCTAACATAAAATCCCAACCCGCAACAGAAGAAGACATTTACTATTAAACATATGAAAATCGCTATCATTTCCGACATTCACGACAATATTCCTAACCTCACGAAAGTGCTCACCTATTGCCGCGAGAATAAAATTGAAAAAATAATTTGCTGCGGAGATTTGGCATCGCTCGAAACTTTGGATTTTCTGAATGATAATTTCCAAGGAGAAATATTTTTCGTTTTCGGCAACATGGATGATGATTATCTCAAAAATTATCCGTTTGAAAACAATCAATACAAACAAACCCAAACATTTAAAGACTTTGGCGAAGCTGAAATTGAAAAAAACCCCGAAAAGCCTGTCGGCCACGGGGCAAGCAAAATTGCTTTTGTGCACAAACCAGAACCAGCTGAAAAATTATGCCTGACAGGGAAATATAATTTTGTTTTCCACGGCCACACCCACAAACCATGGACCGAAATAATAAATAATTGCACACTCTTAAATCCAGGCAATGTCGCCAATCAAATCTATCCACCAACATTCGCGGTTTGGAAAGTTGAAGAAAATAAATTTGATTTAATAAAAATAAACGAACTGAAATAATTTTTATGACTAAATCAGAAAAATTGAATCAGCTTAATGCATTAATGTCTTGCTGCAACAACTGCGCCCTCCGCCAGGGTTGTTCTCAAGTTGTTCCGGGAGACGGCAATCCGGAAGCGGAAATTATGTTCATCGGTGAAGCTCCTGGGAAGAAAGAAGATGAGCTCGGCAAACCTTTTGTCGGCGCGGCCGGAAAATTTCTGGAAGAAATGCTAGCTGCAATAAAACTAAAACGCGAAGACGTTTATATCGCCAACGTCTGCAAATGCCGCCCACCGGAAAATCGCGACCCGCTACCGGAAGAAATTGAAACTTGCTGGCCATGGCTGGAAAAACAAATTGAAATCATTAACCCAAAATTAATCATTACTCTGGGACGTCATTCACTCGGCCGCTTTTTCCCGCTCATGAAAATTTCCGAAGTGCACGGCAAAGCTTTTCGCCGCGAATTTCCCAATCTTGGTCCAAGAGTTTTCTACGCCCTCTATCATCCCGCCGCCGCCCTCTACAACGGCAGCATGCGCGAAACCCTGCTCAAAGACTTCAAACGTATTCCGAAAGTTTTGGAGAAAATATAGATTACTATATTTTCTTCATTCGCTCGGAAATGAAAATTCATTTTCATTTCTCTCGCTTCATTTGAAAATTAAAAAAGAGCAGTAATGCTCTTTTTTATTTGTACATTTTGTGGGCGGAGCGGGACTCGAACCCGCATGCCATAAATGGCGCGACATTTTAAGTGTCGAATGTATACCAGTTTCATCATCCGCCCAAAATTTACTTTTTTCTGTTTTTTCCCCTGTGTGTTGGCTTAAGGCTGTGGCAATTCGGACAAAGAACTCTTAGATTTTCAAACCTATTGTCCTTGCTGTCTCCATTGATATGATCTAGTTCTAGCGGCAGTCTCCCATCTTTTGCTCTTTTGTTCCACCCGCATTCTTCACAGTGTTGTGGTTTTAGATTTGCAGCAAATAATCTTTTTTTCAATTTGTAACTTTGAAAATAACTATCTTTCTTTAAAATATCATTCAGCTTTATCCTTAGTTTTCCGTTACCCTTGTTCCCCTTATTCCATGCTTGTCCAGTAAAATGTTTTATATTAATACTATACTCTTTAATATATTTATTAATTTGAGTATAATTTCCTCCTGCCATTTTCAAGCCCAACAACTTTAGCACTTGCCTTATGCTTTTTGATTTTTTAACCGCATTTTTAAGATCGTTCTCGCTCCAGCTTCTTTTTTTATTCATAATGGAATACATAAACTGCCTATACCTATAGTATAAGTATGCCATTTGTTTTATAAAGAAGCAAGCTTGAGGTCCGGAGCAGAGTTGAACCGCTTTAGAAGGTTTTGCAGACCTTTGCCTAACCGATCGGCCACCGGACCATTATCTAAAACTTATTTTAGATTAACAAAAAAAATACACTAGGTCAATTAAGCCGTATAAATAAAAAACACCCCGATTGCTCGGAGTGTTTTTCGCAGAAGGCTTATCCTTCGACAATTTCAGCCATAAGGTTTTGTCTTCCGAAGCTAAAAGCTTCTTTTTTTGTGAGCACATAGATATCAATATGATTGCCCTTAATCGCACCCCCACGATCTTCACAGGTGTAAACACCTAGACCTTCAATTGATATTTTGACTCCAAAAGGAAATTCTGGAGGACAAGCAATGGTTCTTTTTTCCTGAACCTTGATACCTGAAGCCGTAATTCCTTTATCGTTGCCACATTCGTCGGCAGAAGCCGTATAGGCAGAAGCATTAATGACAAATTGTCCTTTCGGAAGGTTTTTCCACCTAGCTTCTTGCTTTTGCTTCCATTTAGCCAAAATAGCTTCATTTTTGATTTCTTCCTCAGTTTTAGGCTCTTCTTTTACAGCAATTTCTGGCTGTTCTTGATCAACCGTCTTTTCTTTGGCTGAAGCTGTCTCTGGCAGGAAAATGTTTATAAACTTAGAAAGAGTAGCTGTGTTGCCAAAATCGGTATTTTCGCTTGCAGAAGCCATTTTAGGAAAAACAAGAGAAATGTAAACTATAACTATAACAACAAAAATCTTTAAAATACGCATGCAATGTTGTTTACTTATTAGCTGCTATTGCTTTGCACCTCTCAATAAGCAGGTCAACTCTATTCAAACTAAAAATCCCTTAACTCAGGGATCTTTTGTTGTTTTTTTATGTTGACCAACAATAATAGCATATTCCCAACCAACCGTCAATGCTTGTTGTGATTATTAGGCTTAAACAAGCCATTTCAAATTTCGGAAAGAATCTAAATTGCCGTTTTTTGGCCCAAATAAAGCATTTTATAAAAATTTTCTCAACTAACAAAAAGACTCTTCCCGACAGGGAAAAGTCTTGTGACTTTCGACTATTTTTTGAGTTATTCAGTCGTTACTCCGTCAAATTCCGCTTCATTAGCCACGGCTTCTTCTTTGGTCACTCGGACAATGCCGTCCTTGTGATGAGCTGGTGAATAGATGGTATACAGCTTCAAATCTTCAGAGTCCGAGGTATTGATAATGTTATGTTGCGCTCCAGCTGGAACAACCACCGCCACTCCGTCGCTAAGTTCATACTCATTGCCGTCAATGATACATTTGCCCTGTCCTTTTTCAAAACGGAAAAATTGATCGTTGTCCTCATGCACTTCCATGCCGATTTCTTCATTGGGTTTAAGACTCATAAGAACCAACTGGCTATGCTTTCCGGTGTAGAGCACTTTTCTGAAATTGGAATTTTCCAAAGTGTCTTTTTCAATGTTAGCGCAAAATCCTTTCATATTTTTTATATTAATTATTAGTATCTTTTATTACTCCTAGCAACTGTAAAAACTTTCCTTTTAAAATTATTCAACGCTGACAATTTGCGCGCAATGCATACAACGCTTAGCTTTGACTGGAATTTCTCCCAGGCACTCCGGACATTTTTTGGTGGTTGGATCAGGCAATGGATCTTTTTTGGTTTTGGAAACAAGCATATTCATCGGCTTAATGATAAAGAAAAAGATAGTAGCCGCCACCAAAACAAAAGAGATAATAGCATTCAAAAAATGACCATACAAAAGTTTACTGCCGTTTAATTCCAAAACTAAATTGCTGAAATCAGGCACTTTGGCCACAGCCGAAATGAACGGCGTCAGAATGTCAGAAACAAGGGCAGTGACCACTGTTCCGAAAGAAGCGCCGATCACTACGCCGACGGCCAGATCGACCACGTTTCCTCTGAGCAAAAACTTTTTAAACTCTTGCAACATATTTTTTTGATTAATTATTAGTGCAGAATCTCTCGGACAATGCCCACGATTTTTTGCGGCGTTGTCAGAGATTTGACAACATAAAAACGAGTTTCGAATTTTCCGGCTTTGCTGATAGAATCCTGATCGTCTGCATTGGTTAAGACAACAATTGGAATTTGGGAAAGTTTTTCGTCTTTCTGCAAAAACTCCATCACTTCAAAACCATTCTTGACCGGCATTTGCAAATCCAAAAGAATAATATCCGGATTATTTTCAGTAATGGCCAAAATCCCATCTTCTCCGTTCAATGCTTCAACAATCTCAAAGCCGCTGGCTGAAAGCGCTGTTGCATAAATTTCACGGATGTTGTCATCGTCCTCCACGATGCAGACTTTTTTCTTTTTTTGAATATCGTCAGTCATATTTTTTAGTTATTATTTTATGTTTGTATTATATCACAAAAGATTTCAATATTCTACTTGACTTAGACCTCAAAAAACACCTGAATAGGTGCTTTTTTGATTTTTAACCTGATTAGCGGATGATGTTCGAACTGGGTTTAGAAAGAAATGCTGTGAAGTTATATAGTTATTTATGTCAAGTTTAAATAAGATTGTACTTTTTTACAAAATTATCAAAATCTTCTTTAATCCAACGCTCCATTTCGACTTTAGACAAATCATTTAGAAATTCAGAACCAAATGATTCCTCAAACAACTTTACTACTTCATGGCTTTCAAATCTTTCTCCTTTAATAAACCCTTTTTTCAGCGCATCCCAAATGGTCTGTTCTGAAATTTTATTGTTCTCGGAAATTTTTCTTATAATAGCGTTAAGCATTATAACTTCCTGCTTGTAATGAAGTAATGAGCCTTGTTTATAAGATTCCTCGAATTTTTTTACTTCATCCTTTGGCCAATTTGAGAAAGCAATATATTCTAGAGTAATTTCTCTTGAAATTTTTTCAGCAACAGCCTCGTTAAGTGTATTGAAGGCATTGCCTCCATATCCTTCATATGGCAGATTACCATACCGAGAACTATTATAATAACCGCTTTGTTCTTGACCCATCTCTCCACGTGCTGGATTTTCAGGATATATAAAAGACTGCTCCCACCCAATGCATACGTTTTTACTAATAGCGTGTGTCTCTTCATGAATTAGGTTGTGCAGACGACATATATCAGCGCTCCCATATGCTTCTTTGGTTCGTTCTAAATATTTATTACTCTTCTCCTTGTCTTCAGTCTTATCATTGAGAGGCCACTGCCGATTAACGCTTCCGAGGGTTATTAAATTGTATTCAGAAAAATATTTCGAGCTACAGCCGTCAGCCGAAAGTATGCTTTCTGGGCCAAGAAAATTAGTTCTATTTTTAGTTACACCACAACGATTTTCTAATTTAGAAAATAAATTTTGCAATAAAGAAAAGTCTATTTTTTTAAAAAATTCTTCCCATTCTGGTAGATTACGACCCCCAAATCGTTCAATCCAATCTTTAATAAATCTCTTCTCCCGCTCCATTGCTAAATTTTCTGGCTCGAGATTCCCATCTTTCAAAAAAACTTCCCTCTGATTTGGAATTTTCTCGGACATGTATTTTTGTATAATTTTTTATAAATTTATTATAGCATATTTATTCTTAAATACAAAAAAACGGCTTTGTTAAGCCGTTTTTAGAAAACTGAGCGGGTAAGCAGAAGATCTCACGCGCGACTTCGTCGCTTTTTCAAACCCCTCGGTTTGAATAATTTCGCCACGGGGAAAATACTTTTCCCCGACCCCCTTTGGTTCGATTCTACTTACCACAATTCCACAAAACAAAAAACTCCCCGAATGGGAGATTTTTTGTTTCACTGAGCGGGTAAGCAGAATCGAACTGCCGTCTCATCCTTGGCAAGGACGTATAATAGCCACTATACGATACCCGCCTGCGCTAAAGCTTCGGCGGGCAGGCCCGCTTTTCTTTAGTGTAGACTTTAAAAACTTTATGAACTTTATAAACTTTTAACTTGCCTGTGGGTCCTGCTGGAATCGAACCAGCGACCAAGTGGTTATGAGCCACCTGCTCTAACCGCTGAGCTAAGGACCCTCAAAATATTCTTTCAGCCCATCTATCCATCCTATAATCTTAAAGAAAAAACTTACATCATTTATCCTAATATGCAAAGTACCGTGCGTCAAGTTACTGTTTTTTCTTTTGCTTATGCGTTTTCGCTTATCTGAAATGCATGTTTTAATAAATCTATTTTTATGTATTTTTGTTATTCTCGCCCAATAATTTACCGCTGATCTAATTTCTACATTTTCATGTGCAATAAGCTGCGCTCTTACTTTTTCTAGCGGAATATCGCATTCTTCTAAAAAAAATTTCATCATTATAACGATCATTTCCGGATCAGAATTTGCAAAATCCACACTTTTCCACCGACTGCCGGCCGCTCCTTTTTTATATCCTTCTGCCCAATATAAACTGATTCCACTTAGAAACAATGGTCTTTTTATTAGGCTTCGAAACTCTTTCTTTGCTGCTATTCTAATTTTATTTGCACGTTCAGCCGCCAATTTAGTTTGATTTTTATTCCTTTTGATTAACGCTTCTGTGCTTTTTTTATAAGAACGTTTATCTAAAATATCTTGCGCATCCTTAGACAATACTATGCCACTTAACCAGTAACTTAGCGTGCTCTTGGAGACATTTAATATTTTTCCAATTTGAGCATAACTTAATCCTTTTTTGCGTAATTCAGTAGCTTTTTGTTTTTCTAGTCTCATAACAATTGAACCCATGATTTACTTTATCAGTATATCATGGGTTCAGATTGTTTACAATAGTGCCGAAGAGCAGAGTTGAACTGCTGACGCAAGGATTTTCCAGCATGTTTTTCTCAAGTTTTCTTGAGGATCGGACTATATCATCTTCGTTTCTTTAAAAAAGAGGTACGAAGTTGGGCGCTAATGCAGAATTATTGTTGGGACTCATCTGCTAGTCTCTACACCTTCATTGAAACCAAAACCCTTCAATGCTTGGCTCGGGATTACCATAATCTTCCGTTACAAAAAATTTTAGGCTTCCCCGAATTCACCCAATTTTTAAATCCGTATTACTACGGAATGGACCGAAAATTCAGTCCTTCGCTCTACCGCTGAGCTACTTCGGCACGCTTAACATTCGATCGTGTGGGTGATACTGGACTCGAACCAGTGACCTCTTCTTTGTAAGAGAAATGCTCTAGCCAACTGAGCTAATCACCCAATCTGGAAAAATTATAATTTCCAATTTCTAATTTCTAAACAAATACCAATGACAAAATTTCAAATGTTTGAAAAATTAATACATTGAAAATTCATTGAAAATTGTGAATTGAAAATTGAAAATTTCCAGTGTGCCCCAAGGGGGACATCTCACCCGCCTTGCTTTTTGAAAACCCACGGTTTTCAATGCTTTCCTTCAACGGGAAACTTCCGTTTCCCGACCCCTTCCCGTTCTCGTGCCCCAAGGGGGACTCGAACCCCCATGCCGATTAAAGCCATGCTCCTCAAGCATGTGCGTATACCGATTCCGCCATCGGGGCATTCTTTTCTTGTTTTTAAAAAGAATTTTAGGCTATTATTTGGTTTCGGCCTTAACAGCTGGTCCTTCTGACTCTACCGACTCAGCAACTTTTTCTTCCACCTCTTTAGGTTCATTATCAACTTTTGCAAAAGCCGCCAGATCCTTATATTTCATTTTTAATGACTTGGCGCTTCTTTCACGCACAAAATATAGTTTGCCCTGACGAACCTTGGCTCTTTTAACAACTTCTATTTTAGAGATGTTTGGTGATTGAGTCGGAACAATGATTTCTACCCCAACTCCATTGGAAACTTTTCGCACAGTTATCATTGAAGATGAACTTTGGTTCCCCTTTACCGCGATAATCATGCCTTCAAAGATCTGCGTTCTTTCTTTTCCTCCTTCAATAATTTTTCGAAAAACTTTAACCACATCCCCTGCTCTAAAAACAGGCATTTTTGACGTCTTTTGACTGTTATTAAAATCCAATAGTTTGTTATTCATTTTTTTATATCCCACAATCCCACTGAGCAGATTGCTTTTGCCAAGCTCTCATCAGGTATAGGAAACACTTTAGATAAATTAAAAAGCTATTTTATAGTACTGGAAAAGCTACTTTTAGTCAACCCCGCACTAATTTAGCACTTTTATTAAAATTATCCTTTAATAGAGATACGATGCTACTCGAAAAAATTTAAATTTGCCAGATTTTTGTTAATTTTGCGCCTTTGGCGCAGTGCTAATTTGGTGCGGGGTCAACCCCGCACATATTTAGCCTTATATTAAACATTAGCCAAAAAATTCTTAAAATCTGGCGGCAAAGAAGCCAAAAAATCATATTTCTTCCCCAATAATTCAAACTTCAATTCTTCTGCATGGAGCAATTGCCTTTTGGCTGAAGAATTTTTGCCATAAACCAAATCGCCAACCACCGGATGGCCTTCTGAAGCCAAGTGAATCCTGATTTGATGCATCCGGCCGGTTTTCGGAAAAACTTCCACCACTGAAAAGTTATCCTGCTCTTTAATAACCTTGTATCTTGTTTCCGCCTTTCTGATTTTTGTTAATGTGTTTTCTCTGGCAATCACTTGTTTACGATAGCTGGTTGATCTGGCAATCGGTTTTTCAATAAGCCCTTCTTTTTGTGCAAAAATTCCCTCGCAGATTGCCACATATTTTTTCGAAATTTTTCTATCCTTAAAAAGTTTTTTTAGCTCATTGAATGCTTTTTGATTTTTAGCCACTGCCAGCACACCCGAAGTGTCCTTGTCCAAACGATGCACGATTCCGGGACGCAAAAACGCGTCTTTTGACTCATCATGCACGTTTTTTATTTTAGGAAAATATTTTATCAGCGCATTGGCGATTGTGTTTGTTTTTTCATTATGGCTGGGATGCACCTGAATTCCTGCCTGTTTATTGATGACAACAACATTTTCATCTTCAAAAATTATTTTGAGTTTAATCTCATTGTTAGCAATTAATTTGCTTTCTTTGCTTTCTGAAAAATTTTTGATTTGCAAGACATCCTTTTCTTTCAAAATATAGCTGGGTTTAACTTTTTTTGAATTAACTGCGACTTCCCCGTTTTTTATATTTTTTATTATTTCTCCGCGGGAATAAGAAAAAAACTCCACTTTCAGGAATTTATCAATGCGCATTCCAGCCTGTTCTTTTTTTATGATTATCTTTTCCATGTGCCGCGGGGGAGACTCGAACTCCCAATTCGGTAAAGAAACTAGTTCCTAAGACTAGCGCGTATACCAATTCCGCCACCGCGGCATATAAAACTTTTTTTATTTTTAATCCCTTGCGATAATCCCGCCCTGGCGGGACGCGTATACCAACTTGCCCCGTTGCAATTCGTCAACAGACGAATTTGCGACTGGAATTCCGCCCGCCTCGTGTCGACAAGCATTTATGCGAGTCGAAACGGGCCACCGCGGCATTTGTCAATTGTATAGACTATTTTCAAAAATATCAAGCTAAAACAGCCGTAAAGTAAGAGCGCGGATATCTTTTATTTTTTGTCATAAATCCTCATTATCAAAAAGCTTCTTTAGCGATTTCCGACAAAAAATAAAAGATATCCGAGCAAGGTTGCTTTATACATGCAATGTTTGTTTGATTCTATTCGCTTCAGTTTGCAGTGCGCCTTCATCCTCATATTCCCCATGATGCCTGGTTGCCGATCCATAAGTTTCCCTTTTCTGGTCCAAGTGAAAATCAATCGATAGTGTCGTGCCCTCCAGCCGAGTATACATATGAAATCTGGGATATCCCGCCCTGGCTAGCGGTCGGATAAAACTCATCTGATCGCCCTCATTGCGTTGAAAAATATAGCCAACTCGGCGCAGCATATTAGCCGGATTTTCCTTAATGGATTCAATTCTAATTTTCATACTTTTTTATGCTGATTTTAGGATTTATACGTTTGTTTTTCTGCAAAACTCTTCCAAGACGCTATCGGTATACTATACCCCGAAATTTAAAAAATGCAAGATGCTTTTTCTTGATATTTTTAAGCTTTAGTCACATAATATCAGTATATAATATAGCTTTATTAAACTTATGTCTATCGCTGAAAATGTTTTGCCACAAGAAGAAAAAGAAAGATTTTCGCTTATTAAAATAATTTTAGCTCTTTTTGGCATTATAACCATAAGAATATTTTTAGACAACTTAATATATCCTACCACGGATGGATATTTTTTGCCGATGGAACGCTTCATTCAAGAGCCCTTGTATTTTTTCTCAGTTTTCTTTTCTTTCTCGCTCTTGATGCGATTTTTCACAAAAGAATCATTCAGATCCATTTTTTCATTTTTAATTAAAATTTTTCTGTTTGTTTTGCTAATTCCTTTATTGGATCTTGCCCTCAGTGGAAAAGTTCCGGACGCGACCCAATATCTGCACATCGAGGCAAATAATTTTTTTACGACATTTATTCAAGTAATAAATCCTTTTTACGGACAAGGCATAACAATCGGCCAACACATCGGCTCATTTTTTATTTTTGCATCTATAGCTTGGTTTATTTACAAAAAAACAAGTAGCGTTTTTAGAGGACTAATTTCAGCATTCTTTAGCTATATTATTCTTTTTTTATATGCAATATTGCCAAGCATAATAACTTTTTTCAGCATTAAACCAACTTCCATAGATCCTGTCGTGCATTACAATACCGCTCAAGCTCCCGCACTGGAAACCTACTATTTTATTTTGAAACAAAGCTGGCTTATGCATATGGCAAAAAGTTCCGGCACTTTGATTTTCAACATAGACATTCTCCATGAAATATTAATGTCTTATGTTTTTTGGATATTAATAGTTGTGCAAGCTATTATAATACTTTTCATATCAAGTAGACATTTATGGAAAGTTCTCATGGGTAACTTTCCCATATTAAGAGCTGCCTATTGGTTTTTCATTTCTGCTACGGGAATCGGCCTGAGCTACAAGCTGTTTGGAGATTTGAATTTGCAAAATCCCGCCAATTTTTTAGCCTTAGTTGTTTTTTTCATTCTGTGCGCAATAAATCTCTGGTTCGCCGTCTTTATAAATGATGCAGAAGATATCGAAATCGACAAGGTGTCCAATCCAGAAAGGCCCATTGTGAAAAAAGAAATTTCTGAGCAAGAATTGAAAGTGACGCAAACATGCCTGCTGCTTCTTATCGTGTTCGGCACACTTACCATGAACAGAGCTGCCGGTTTTTTGCTCATTGTCGCACAAGGAGTTTATTATATTTATTCGGCCAGACCTCTCCGATTAAAAAGGCATTTTTTGTTTTCATCTATCTTGATTGGCATAGCTTCCGTTTCTGTTGCTATGGCAAGTTTTTTTCTGGTTTCACCTGACCAACATGTTTCCACCTTCCCTATCAAGGCTATTCTTATCATTGGAATTGCCTATGCCCTTCTTTCAAATCTTAAGGACATAAAAGATTATGAGGGCGACAAAAAAGAAAATATGCGCACCTTGCCTGTTGTTTTTGGCCTCGAAAAAAGTAAATATATAATAGCCGCTCTGTGTTCTCTGGTTTTAATCGTTGTCCCTTTAATATTGGAATTGCGTTCCATGCTTTTTGTTTCAATTTTTGCATCGTTATTTTTATTTTTTCTTTTTATAAGAAAAAATTACCAGGAAAAATATATCTTCCTGGTAATCTTTGTTTATATAATAACTTTGTTTTTAATGATAATCTGACCGTCTGCTACTTCACCCAATACTTCCCCTTTATTTCTTTATCGTCTTCTTCTTTTTTTTCTTCAATTTTTTCTTTCGCCATAGTGCGAAGATTCAGTAAATCTTTGCCGCTTAATTCTTTCGCGCGCATAAGCAACTGACCGCGCTGATTTTTTTCGGCGTCTTCAATGACTTCCGCCAAAAGCACTTCCAAAATGGCCCCGATTTTCGGTCCGGGTTTAATTTTGAGTTCCCGCATCAAATCATTGCCGTTTACCTTGAGCATTTTTACAGAAACAGCATCGTGTGAAACCTTGTCAATCATATATTCCAAATGACGCAGTTTGTATGGTTTGGCTTTCGGTGTTCCGCTGCCCAATCTGTCTGCGATGCGTAGATCGATCAAATCTTTCACATTTTCCAATCCGACTTTTTTTATAAGTTTTCTAACACTACTCTCCCCAACTTCCTCGGGATTGTAGTAGAACATATGGTTGTCTACGATTAATTTTACTTTTTGCACAATTTCGCTGGAAAATCTCAGCCTCGTCAGGATTTTTTCCGCCACCCGCGCACCCACGTGATCGTGGTTATAAAAGGTAGAATATTCCCCTTCGCCTCTTTTGGTTTGAGGCTTGGCGATATCATGCAGCAGCGCTGCCAGCCTAACATCTAATTTTTTTGAAGGGCAAAATTTAAGCGACAATAAATTGTGTTTGTAGATAGTGTGGATATGATGACGATTTTGTTTCACGCCATAGCCTTTTTCAAGTTCCGGAATAATAAATTGCAAAAGCCCGGTTTCATGGAGCAAATCAACCCCCTCAGCCGGATTATCCGAAAGAATAATTTTCGCCAACTCATCTTTTATTCTCTCCTCCGAAATAAATTTTAAATTTTTGAAATTTTTCTTAATAGCCTCCAGTGTCTTTCTCTCGATTGAAAAACCGAGCTGCGCTGCGAACCGCACGGCCCGCATCATGCGCAGCGCGTCTTCAGCAAATCGCTCATCAGCATCGCCAACAGCTCTGATAATTTTATTTTTAATATCTTTTTGTCCTTCATACAAATCAACAATTTCAAAATCTGATTTTTTTTGTTTCTTGTTTTTTGCCTGCCTGCCGGCGAGGCAGGTTTCTTGATTATTTAAGCTAAGGGCAATTGCATTCATAGTAAAATCACGCCGGCTCAAATCTTCTTCCAGCGTTTTGGCGAATTTAATTTCATCCGGCCGGCGACGATCGGAATATTTTGATTCGATTCTATATGTTGTAACTTCAACCACCTCTTTTGTTTTGTCTCCTTCTTTTATTTTCACACCGACAGTGCCGAATTCATTTTCATAAAAACTATCCGGAAAAATTTTCAAGATTTCTTCCGGTTTGGCATTGGTAGTAATATCCCAATCTTTGGGTATTTTATTCATAATTAAATCCCGCACGCATCCGCCCACGATATAAGCTTCAAAATTAGCTTTTTCTATTTTGCACAAAACCTCAAGAATAGGTTTTGGAATTTTGTTAGTCATTTTTTATGCGGTGCGCTTGGTAGGAATTGAACCTACGACGCCCACCTTAGGACGGTGGCGCTCTAATCCACTGAGCTACAAGCGCAAAATTAAATTTTTATTTCCTATTTTTTATAGCTAGGATCCGCGGCACTTGCCCCGCACTTTTGCTTTAGCAAATAGTGCTGGGGTCCGTTGAGCTATGGGGGCAAAAAAATTATTATACTGTGGACCTATGGAGAATCGAACTCCAGCTACATCCATGCCATGGACGTGTAATACCATTTTACTATAGGCCCGTAATTATGGACTACTTCCCATCATAGCAACTTTTAAGCTATGGTCAATGTTTTTTTTCTGAAAACGCGTTATAATAAGCTTATGACACATGCGTTCAAAAAAATATTTGCCTCTTTTCTAGAAAGACCAGATGTTTGGTTTTTTTGTGGCTTTTTAATTACTTTTACCCTATCCATAAGGAAGGTTTTATTTTTTTATCCAATCAATGGCACTTTTAATGAATATACCGGTATATATCTATATCTTTCAGATATCTTTCTTTTTTTAACCATAGCAACCTGGCTATTTATACTATGCAATAAATATAGTATTTTGTCAACATTTAAACTCTTTGCCCTAAAATGTTCCACGTGGAACATTTTACTAAAAAATTATATCCAAAATGTTCCACGCCTGCCCCGTAGTAACAAAATGTTCCACGTGGAACATTTTGTTTACTTCTGGGGTGGAACATTTTTATGTCTTAAAAAAGTTTATAAACAAGTTATCAACAATTACACAATCATTTTTCCTTTATTATTAGCCATTTTTTCTTTTTTATCAATTCTGTGGGCATCTAATCAATCCGTAGCTTTTTTTAGATCTATAAAATTATTAGAATTTATTTTGTTATATTTTTACATTATATACAATGTTCCACGCTCGCCTCGCACCAACGAGCAGTCTCTGCGAGTCGAAGCGGGTGGAACATTTTTAGCAAAAGCAGAAGACAAAAAAGGTCTCACGCTTGCCCCGTGTTCTGAAAATGTTCCACGTGGAACATTTTCAGAATCTACGGGGTGGAACATTTTTAGCGGATTCTTGATTATAATTATCATTTCTGGCTTTATACAAAGCATTATAGGATTTGTTCAGTTTTTTACAAATCAATCAGCTGGCCTTTTTTGGCTTAGAGAAAGTGTCTTATCTCCAGAAATATCAGGTGTGGCTAAAATAATATTTGATGGAGCCAGTCAAATAAGAGCTTACGGGTTATTCCCGCACCCTAATATATTTGGTGGTTTTTTAGTTATTTCAATTATTTCTTCGTTATTATATTTGAAAATGTTCCACGCGTGCCCCGTAGCAACAAAATGTTCCACGTGGAACATTTTGTTTGCTTCTGGGGTGGAACATTCTAATGAAAATTCAACAAACAAGCTTTCAGTTTTAGAGCATTTATTTAAAATTGTTCCACGTGGAACAATTTTAAGGGCTTTTATCATAATCCAGGTCTTTGCACTTTTGTTAACATTTTCAAAATCAGCGATTATTGGCTTATTTATAGGATTTTTGTCCATAGTTGCTAATAACACGCTCTTTAATATTCCACCCGCCTCGACTCGCGAAGGCCGCTTGTCAACGCGAGGCGGGCGTGGAACAATTTTTGATAAGCTTTATCGATCGTTCCACGCCTGTCCCGTAGCAGAGAAATGTTCCACGTGGAACATTTCTCTCGCTTCTGGTATGGAACATTTTTGGAAAAAAATCATTTTACTTTTCTCGATTATTACTTTATTGTTTTTTATTATAAAACCAGACATAGGCTCTTTATTTTTAAAAAGTTTAAACGAAAGAAGCTTTTATTTAAATGTTTCACGTGGAACATTTGCAGAAAATCCATTCTTTGGCATCGGCGCGGGTCAGTTTGTGCCAAACCTACAAAACGTAAGGAATCTGGAAATGTGGCAGTTTCAGCCTGTACATAACGTTTTTTTACTTATATTAAACGAATGTGGAATTTTTATCCTCTTTGCTTTTTTATTCTTTTTATATAAAATGTTCCACGTGGAACATTATACGGGGCACGCGTGGAACATTGTGCTGAGCAAGCGTAGCGCATTTGATAATTTAAATATTGAATCTTTATTAAGGATGGTCTTGTTAGCCTTTATCTTTATAATGTTCTTTGATCATTATCTCTGGGACATCCAACAAGGACAGACAATGCTTTGGGCAATACTTGGGTTAATAGTGGCTAGCCGAAGAAAACAGCTGTTTGGAGAATTGTGATTTTTGTGTTATAATATATATTAATTTAAATTGATATACATTTGATTTTTTGACTGTCTGGCTCCAGTCTAATTGGCTTTGTAAGCTGGATGTCACTGAACTTGTTTTCTTGATTTGCACAAAAAAATAAAAATGGTATAATTGTGTCATGATTTACATAAAAATAAAACACCTCAAAAATTTTCTCATGATTGTCGCTTGTTTGTTTTTGGCAAGCTTCAATTATTTTACTTACGCAGAAACAACCGACGAAAATATTGCAAAATCAAATGTGTGTGACAAGAATATCGATTCTGATTGCGACGGACTAACAAACTCAGAAGAAAAACTCTATGGAACAAATCTGGCAAATGCTGATACAGATGGAGACAGTTATTCGGATATGGTTGAAATTGAAAGCGGCTATGATCCGCTTAAGCCGGCACCAGGTGATAAAATTATAACCGCTAAAACAAGTACGTTGGCTAATTCAGAAAATTCCGCACAATCTGAAAACAGTTCAATGACGGAGAATTTTTCGCAGGAATTAATTTCGTTGGTTCAATCCAAAGAAAACCAGTCCATAACAACTGCAGAAGTGCAAAGTTTTGTTGATGAGCAGTTATCTAAGGCGATGGAAGAAAATGTTTCTTTTGAAACTCTGCCAGAAATCGATCGTTCACAAATTAAAATCCTAGAACAAAATTATTCAGCCCTTAATGATAAAGATAGGTTGCAAAAAGAAGCCGAGGATGCCGGGAAATATCTGGAAGATATGCTTTATCTTGTAATTAATAATTCTCCAATTCCGCTCACGTCTTATAATGATATTGAAGATTTTCGAGAAGATTTTCTTTCACATTTGGCCAACCTATCTGACTCAAATGCTGATCTTACTTATTTTGCTGATCTCGGAAATAGATTGGAACTTTTTTCCAATCAGGCTGTTGCTGTTCAGGTTCCTGAAAATTTAGTTGAACTGCACATAAAAATACTGCGCATCATTAAGGGAATTCTAACACTGCAAGAGTCACCCGACAGTTCCGACGATCCTTTGGCTAGGGCCATCCTTTTCACAAAAGCGGGCAAATATGTAAATCTGGTGGACAATTTTATCCAAAATGATTTAAAAAATCACCTTGAGCGATATAATGAATTAAGCGTTACAGCTAAATGATAAAAATAAAAAAGGGTTTGGTCATTTTAATCTGCATTTCCATAATATTTTCCAGTGCTCTTCCTAGCGCCCTATTTTTTGCTGTGCCAGAAGCGGAAGCTGTTATAATTCCCGCAAATTTTGTTCCGGATGTCGGCACTGTAGGTACAACACTCGGAGATTTGTTGGCAAATTTAAAGCAAGTCCTGCAGGGAATTCTTGAATATGCCGCTGAGCTTGCGGCAGAACTAGCAAAATCACTAGCGTCTGCCGCCGTAGTTCTCGCCAAAATTGCAGCCCTTTATGCTGTCCAGGAGGCAGTTGCTCTTTTACTGGGTGATGAAAATAAAGATAGTCTTATAATACGAGATTTCGGAGAATATCTTTATACTTTGCCTAAAAAAGCGGCTGCCAAACAAATGAAAGCTTTTTTTACTCAATTAAGCTCTGGCAGAAGTTCTTACTCAAGTTATGAGGGGGTGGGCACAAGCTATATATCTTATATGAAAAAACAGGCCGAGACAGCAACAGATGATTTCTTTAATGGAACTGTCGGCGGTAAAAAAATAGCTACCACTCTTCAAAATTATACTTCCGATGCTTCAGATCTTTTTTCTGATGGAACAACTAAAGCTTTCTCAGCCTTATTACAATGTGGCAATAATCCTCTTTGTGTTCATCTTCAATCTAAAGAAAAAGCAGCTCAAGAACTTGCAAAACAACAAGGCAAAGCTGCGGCTGAGACAAAAGATGGCATGCTTCCTCAAAAATCATCAACGGGAAGAATAACCACCCCCGCTATAATGGCGCAAAATGCTCTTGTCGATATTGATCAACATGGTTCAAACATGATCATAAATGCCAATGCTGGAGCTGGCAACGCAGAATCAATTCTTACTGCCCTGGAAGAAATTGCAGCTGGCGCTGCAATGAGTATAGTTTCCCGAGCCATCAATTATGGCATTGTGGACAAGGCTGCAAAAGCCGAGTCAGAAGTTTTAAGCAAAGGATATTCTTTCAGCACATCTTATAGCTCTCTTTAAGCAAAATATAATAAATCTGATACTTGATTTTTTGAAGTCATCTTTTTTGTTTGATTAAATATTTTGATAATAAAAATACTGACCAAGAAGTCAGTGTTTTTATTTACTACTAAATTTTTTATGGTCACTAGCGAACTCGCCTGTCCGCCTCTGGCGGAAACCACCGGCCTTCATCCTCACACCTTGTGGGTCTGTGCAGACTCGAACTGCAGACCTCTACAATGTCAATGTAGCGCTCTAATTCACCCCCACACCTTTTGTGGTCACTAGTGGACTCGAACCACCGGCCTTCACAATGTCAATGTGACGCTCTAACCAACTGAGCTAAGCGACCAAAAAAGGTGTGGAGGCAAACTGCCTGCCCCGTAGTCAAATGCGAAGCATTTGTACTTCGGGGAGCTACAAACCCATAAGGTGTAAGGATCAACCCGCCAAAGGCAGACAAGTGTGACGCTCTCTGCTTGTCCACCGAAGCTTTAGCGAAGGCGGGAGCTAAGCGACCAAAACATTTTCTGCGTTTTCCTGTGCTGCTATACTGTTTCCGGACTTGGAACTTTGATTTCCGCTTCCAATTCTTCAATGGTTTTCTTTTCTTTCTTCTCCAAAGAAATTTGCTGAAAAAACAAAACCCAAAAAGTTTGCATAAATGACGCATACCAAGAAAACAGCGTCACCAATATTACAAGAGCTATAACGCCAGCTATAATGACGACCGCAATAGCTCCTGCTTTTAAAAATATCCAATAGGCTAAAAATCCAAAAGGGGCGGCCACAATTGCGATGATCAGCAGACAAGCAAACGCAGCCATAGCAACCAACATATTTAGCCCTATCCCAATAAGGCACATAAGCAAACTTTCTCTGACATTTTTTCTGAAAATTCCGTAGGCAGATTCTAATGCCATTCTCGTTTTCATGTTTCCAAGAACAATATAATAATACCCGTACCTCTGCAAAAAATAGGCGATGATTGCCAGCGGTATGATTATCACGATAGCGACCAAAAGTATCAGCACTGCTAGAACATACGCTTTCAGCAAAAACAAAAACAAAATCGGAACAAGCATAACAAAAAATATGGCTGCAAGCGAAATTGTGACAATGAATCCCAGAAGAAACATCGGCCAGACATATTTTTTAGCTTCTGAAAAAATTTTGGGAAACGTGCTCTGACTGTAAACGGCGATATTGTTAGCTGATTTTATTATCGCGGCATTGCCAATCAGTTTCAGAATTACAAATATTATGCAAAGCGCCACAAGTGCAATGCAGATTCCGATAAAAATTCCTGGGTGCTGTTGCATAAAGTTTATTATAGACTCGCCCGCGTTGTTATTTTTATCATCCGCAGTCCATTTGAAATTGAACGATGTTCCGAGCAAAGAAAAAAAACCAAAAATCCACAGGACTTTATTTTTCCCTGTAATTATTAAGCTTTGTTTTAATAGCTCAAGGTATTTAATTGGTTTCATATGTTACTTCGCAAAATTGCGCAGAAGCTGGCAGAACAACGCAGAAAATTTTAGGCTTCTGTGTTTATTTCACCTTCTTCCGTATTTTTCTGGGGAACTATGCCGACAATCCTATTGAATTCATCTTTTTCAATTGTTTCTTTTTCTAAAAGCTCAGCCACAATTTTTTGCAAAACATCTTTCTTTTCTGTGAGGATTTTTTCAGCGGTAACTGAGGCGTCTTTTATAAGATTGGAAACTTCGGCATCAATTGCTTCGGCCGTATGTTCAGAATAATCTTTCTCCTCATTGATTTCACGTCCTAAAAAGATCAGTTCTTCTTTTTTACCAAAAGTTCTCGGTCCTAAAGTGCTCATGCCGTAGCGAGTTACCATTGCTCTGGCCATATGAGTTGCTCTTTCCAAATCATTGGATGGACCGGTCGTAACATCGCCCATAAACATTTTTTCACTGACATGTCCGCCAAGCAGGGTAGCTAGCTCATCGATAAAATACGCTTTGGAATAAAGCCGCTTGTCTTCGGTTGGCACGGACAGAGTATAGCCGCCAGCTTGTCCGCGAGCAATGATGGAAACTTTTTGCACCGGATCAGCATTTGGAAGAGTTGAGCCAACAAGAGCATGCCCTGCTTCATGATAGGCAATGGTTTCTTTTTCTTTTTTGTTAATAACCCGACTGCGTCTTTCCGGACCGAGGATTACTTTTTCGATTGATTCTTTGAACTCATCTTCGGTGATTGTTTTTTTATCCCGTCTTACCGAAAGAATTGCGGCTTCGTTTACAAGATTTGCCAAGTCCGCTCCGGAAAACCCCGACGTTCTTTCAGCTAAAGTTCTGATGGCAATATTTTTTACTATCGGTTTGTTTTTCATGTGAATCTTAAGAATTTCTTCACGCTCATTTATATCCGGGAGATCCATAACAACCCGTCTGTCAAATCTGCCAGGACGAAGCAAGGCCGGATCCAGAACGTCGGGACGGTTTGTGGCCGCAATAACAATCACGCTGGTGTTGCTTTCAAAACCATCCATTTCAACCAAAATCTGATTTAATGTTTGCTCGCGTTCATCGTGCCCGCCGCCTAATCCCGCGCCCCTGTGTCTTCCAACCGCGTCAATTTCATCAATAAACACAATAGCTGGCGCACTTTTTTTGGCCTGTTTGAATAAATCTCTGACACGGCTAGCGCCGACACCCACAAACATTTCCACAAATTCAGAACCGCTGATGTTGAAAAAGGGAACACCAGCTTCACCAGCTACCGCTTTAGCCATCAATGTTTTTCCGGTTCCCGGAGCGCCCAGAAGCAGCACGCCTTTGGGAATTTTGGCTCCGATTGAAATAAATTTTTTGGGATGTTTCAAAAATTCGACGATTTCTTCCAGTTCTTCCTTGGCTTCTTTGGCTCCAGCCACATCAGCAAAGGTTGTTCTTTTGTTTTTATCTTTTGGATCAGTCATTCTGGCCTTGCTTAGACCAAAAGACAAGGCTTGAGAATTTCCTCGCTGAGCCTGTCTAAGCATAAACCAAATAAAGGCGCCGATGATTAGAAAAGGGAGGAATATCGGTATTAAAATATTCTTAGCAAATGAACTGAAACCGGATGCTTGCACAATCTTTGTCTGAATTACTTTAAATTTCTCTTTATCAACTCCGTAGTTGCTGAGCGAATCTGTCAGCGCGCTTTGCGGTTCTTTTACTGAGATTTCCTTGACTCCATCATTCAATTCTATTTCCAAATCATCGCCTTTAATAGAAATGGTTTTTACTTTTCCCTCGTTTATCTGCGTGACCAGTTCGCTGAGAGATATACTGGTCGGTTTTTCAGCCGGACCGCTATAAAGAATCATTATCATCGAAATCAATAAGAAAAAAACTATAACAAACCCTATATTTTTGAGCAATTTATCCATTGTTTTTTGAAAATTATTTGATTATAAATTAGCAGAACATATCAACTTTATCACCTTTTTTTAATATCTTCAAGCCTCCGACAGAAGCTTTTTGAGTTTTGTTTTTGGTACTTTTTATTACTTTAATAATTTCTTCAATCTGTTTGTTTTCGATGTCCAGTGTCTCTTTTTTAAGCTGGCAAAAAATGCTTCTGAGCAGCTGCTTTTGCATTGCGGGTTGCAGAGCCAGAAAGTTTTTCGAGTTCAAAGTGATGTGCTTATTCTTACAAATATTTTTTTTAAATCTTTCTGCGCTTTTTTCAATAAAATCATAATCATCGGCAACTGTTTTGGACCATTCGCTCAGAGTTTTTTTGATTCCCGGATTGAAATTTTTCTCAAGATAGGGAAGTAGCGCATGGCGAATTTTATTCCTCATGAGTTTTGTATCCGCATTTGTTTTGTCAGTCCTATATTTTAATTTTTTCTGTTTTAAATAATTTAGAATTTCTTCCCGACTTGTCCCCAAAAGCGGCCGAATAATTTTCTGGTTTTTAGCTTTCATAGCAGCTAGGCCATTTAGACCGCTGCCTCTAATAATACGCATTAAAACAGTTTCTGCTTGATCATCTTGATTGTGAGCCACCGCGATTAAATTAAAATCCAGTTCTTTTCTGATTTTTTCAAAATATTCATAACGAATATTTCTTAAATTATTTTCCAGATTGCCTTGATATTCTTTTTTTGATGGGGAATAGGTGCTGACTGCAATTCCGTATTTTTCTCCGAGTTCCCGCACAAGCTTTTCGTCTTTTTCCGAATCTTTTCCGCGCAAACCATAGTTCACATGCGCAATATGCAGTTTGAAATTATATTTATCAGCCAAATTATATAACACATCCAAAAGACACGCGCTGTCCGGCCCGCCCGAAACGCCCAAAACAATCTTGGAATTTTTTTCCCAAAGCTCATTCTGAAAAGCAAAATTTTGGATTGTCTTAACTAGTTGCATAAAACTATTCTTAAATATTTTTTTCTATAATATCTTTTACTTCTTTTATGGCTTCCTCCAATTTTCCTTCTTCATTTATCACTTCGTAATCATAAACATTTTTGTGCTTCAGCCACTCTTCAATATCGTGCAATCTTTGTTTATAAATTTTTTCATCCATCTTTTCTTCTCGCTGCTTCATTCTTTTGATTAAAACATCTAAAGGCGCACTTATAAAAATAGCAATTATTTCTGGTAAATTTTTTTTAGCTGTTATAACGCCTTTATATTCAGCCTGCCAAAAACAAACTTCTTCATCTGCTTTGGCTTTCTCAATTTCTTCATAAGTTAACCCGTAATAATTATTAAAATGTTCATCATATTCAAAAAACTCATTCCGTTTAATTCTTTCGGCAAATTCTTTTTTTGTTATAAAAAAATATGGTGATCCTTGTTTCTCACCTGGACGCATCGGTCGAGAAACGGTAGTTATAAGCTGCCTGATAGGAAGGGCTTTTTTTAATCCGCTGATAATGGCATCTTTTCCTGCACCCGATGGACCAGAAATGATAAAAATTTTAGATTTCTTCATATATTTTACGGCTATATTTAATTATCTAATTATACCCGTATTTTAACACAAATCAACTCTTTTTCTTGGAACAGAAAAACCGCCACTTGGCGGTTTTTCTTTTGTGTTTACTAGAAGCTATAAATTATTTTTCTTCCTTCTCAATCATAAGTCCCATTCTGTGATCTTTTGGCTCAATAGAAAGTATTTTCCAAGAATAAGTTTCTCCGGCTTTGAGAATTTCATCCATTTTTTTGCCTGGATATACTTCCTGAAATTCGCTAACATGTGCCAAGCCGTGAATGTCTTTGTCTAGATAAACAAAAGCTCCAAAAGGATTGATTCTGTCTATTTTTCCTTGAACAGAGTCTCCGACTTTATATTTTTCAGCAATTTCGCTCCAAGGATCCTTGGCTAAAGCTTTCATTGAAAGAGAGATGCGCGTGTCATCAATACCAATGATTTTAGCTTTTACTTTATCTCCAGTTTTTACTATTGTGCGCGGATCATCGATCAGCTGCCAAGCCAATTCTGAAATATGCACCAACCCTTCAATTTTGTCGCTTTCATTGCTTGAATCAGCTTTTGCAGGCGGCAAGAATTTTACAAAAGCCCCAAAGTCGACGACGCCGCTTACTTCACCTTCGATAACATCGCCAATGTGAAGTTGCAGAATCACTTCTTTTTCCTTTTCACTGGAAGCTGCTCGTTCGCTGACAATCAATTTTTCAGCTTCACGATCAACATCCAAAATTCTGACCAAAATTTCCTTGCCCACCAATTTCTTCAAAAGTTCAAGGATTTTGTTTTTGTCTCCATCCTCAACCCGAGGATAATGCTCTCCGGAAAGCTGAGAAACCGGGATAAAACCAGTTATGCCGTTAAGTTCAATCATAAGTCCGCCCTTGTTGGCATCCAGCACCTTTGTGGTCACGGCCAGCATTGCATCTCTTTTAGCTTCCAAATCCTCCCAAGCCTTTTCATATGAAGCCTCTCTTATAGAAAGTTCCATATAGCCATCTTCGTTCTCCAAATCAATAAGAGTTGCCGATACTTTATCGCCTTTTTTTACCTTGCCTAAAGCAAATCCGTCTTTTATTTCTTTGCCCAGCACTATTCCGACTCCCAATGATCCCAGATCAAGCAGCAAGGAGCTGGAAGTTATTTCAATTATAGTTCCTTCTAATACTTCTCCTACTTGCGGTATTTTTATCGGATTTTTTTCCAATAACGCGCCCATAGGAAAATTTTCTTCTTTTTCGTCCTCTTTTGTCGTTTTTTTGGCTTTTTTCTGCGAAGAAATGCCAAAATCTTCTTTGATTTTGTCTACTTCTTCGGCTAATTTGTCTAAAATATCCTTCTTTTGAGTTGCCATATTCGTTTACTCTGTTGCAATTGCGCTATTTGCGGTTTATTAATAATTATGGGCGCAAAACCTATCATTTGAATGACGGTCTAAAAACACAAAAATTTCCTGGTCAAGGAAATTATCAAGAAATTCATATTGTGAAATTAAAGCATTTCACTATTCAATTTTCTTAATAATTAGCTTACCTGACTATAGTATAGCATATCTATAATTTTGGCAAGGGGTGAGTTGGGTTAGTGGATTTTTTGGCGCTATAGAGGGGTTTGTGTCAGAAAAATTGCTCGACAAAAAGTATTCTGTGTGATATACTGCTTATGCATGCAGAGCTGCTTATTAGCTTTGTGAATTTGCCTGTCTATTTAGATAGGTAGGTAATTATTTTGTAATTTATAGAAAATTATGATTATTCAGTATTATGGACATTCTTGTTTTAAGATAACCACCAAGCCGGCTGGCCGAGCCACGGACGATGTTGTGATTTTTTTTGATCCTTTTGATAAGGAAACGGGCCTTCGTCCACCGCAAGGTCAGGCCGACATCATTTTTGTTTCCCACGATCATCATGACCACAACAATGTTGGTGCCTTAAAAGGAGATTCGATTATTTTAGATGCTCCGGGAGAATATGCTGTCAAGGGGATTAATGTTGTTGGCCTGGACTCTTTCCATGATAATGCTTCCGGAATGGAAAAGGGACATTCTACTATTTTTATCCTTGAGGCTGAAGATTTAAAGATATGCCATCTGGGCGATCTTGGCTGTGATCTTTCTGACAAACAATTGGAGGAAGTTTATGGAGCAGACGTGCTTTTCATTCCTGTGGGTGGAAAATATACAATAGACGGCAAAAAAGCGGCGGAACTTGTTCGCAAAATAGAACCAATCATGGTTATCCCGATGCACTATAAAATGCCCGGCTCCACTATTGACTTGGCTGATGAAAAAGTTTTTTGTTCCAATATGGGCAACTGTCCAAAAGAAAAAGTTGCCAAATTAAATATTAAGAAAAAAGATTTGGAGAATAAAAGTACTGAAACTGTTTTAATGACAAATGAAATATAATTTTTAGTGATTACGTTGGATATGGATATAAACATAAATAAAAAAATTAAAATGATTCTTCAGCAGCCAGAATACATCCGTATGCGCTGGGTTTGGGGCTGTGTTATTGTTTCCATGTTTGTAATTTCAATTTTTTGGATTTTTTCAATTACTTCTATGTTCGCCAACAAAGAAAAAACTGTTTCTGACCAAGGCGTTGAAAACAATCTTCAGGATGTGCAGGAACAATTGCAAATTTTACAAAAACAAGCTTCGGAAATAAAAAATTTGGATTCTTTAGATGCCAGTAGCATTGAAAGTCTTCAAGAAAATGCATTAACTCCAAAGACTGCTCCGAGCGAAGGTTTTTCCAACAATCCCCAATCAGCGGATTATTCTACTTTGCCAAAAACTGATTCCACAGAATAAACAATAGGATAATTTCTGAGTACTGTTTTTAGTAAAAATTTTTTGTCAGCTTTATAAAAATTTAACGTCATTTTGATTATGAAAGCCAAACCGCAAAAAACATTGGAACTTTTTAAAGAAGATATTCAAATAAGACAAATTGTTCCGGAAGTCCAGCAATCATATTTGGATTATGCCATGAGCGTGATAATTTCCCGCGCCTTGCCGGATGTGCGCGACGGACTCAAGCCGGTTCATCGCCGCATTTTGTATTCCATGTGGGAAAGCGGACTAAGGCCAAGTGCAAAATTTAGAAAATCCGCCACGGTTGTCGGCGAAGTTTTGGGTAAATATCATCCGCACGGTGATAGTGCTGTTTATGATTCAATGGTCCGCTTAGCCCAGGATTTTTCTTTGCGTTATCCGTTGGTCTGGGGACAGGGAAACTTTGGTTCGATGGATGGAGACGGTGCCGCGGCCTATCGTTACACTGAAGCCAAACTCAAACCGATTGCCGAGGAAATGCTTTTTGATATTGAAAAAGACACAGTTGATTTTATCCCAAACTTTGATGGGGTGCACAAAGAGCCAGTTGTTTTGCCAGCCAAACTTCCTCAACTGCTTTTGAATGGAACTATGGGAATTGCGGTTGGAATGGCCACCAACATTCCTCCACATAACCTCAATGAATTGGCTGATGCTATCAATCATCTGATTGACAATCCGGAAGCTACCCTTGAAGAGCTGATACATTTTGTCAAAGGACCGGATTTCCCAACCGGCGGAATCATCTATAATACACCGGGAATCAAAGAGGCTTATTCTACCGGACGCGGCAAAATTGTTACCCGTGCTAAAGCGGAAATTATTGAAACCAAATCGGGATCTTTTAATATTATTGTCACCGAAATAACTTACGCGACCAACAAATCCGCCTTGATAGAAAAAATTGCCGACCTGGTCAAAGAAGGAAAAATTTTAGGCATCAGGGATTTGCGCGATGAGTCTGACAAAGATGGAGTGCGTATTGTGGTTGAACTCAAGAAAGATGCCTATGCTCAGAAAGTTTTAAACAAGCTTTATGACATGACTGATTTGCAAAAGAATTTCAATGTCAATATGCTGGCTCTGGTTGACGGAATTGATCCGCAAATATTGTCTCTTAGATCGATTTTGGAGCAATACATCGCTCACCGCAATAATGTGGTCAAGAGAAGAACGCAGTTTGAACTCACAAGGGCTAAGGATCGAGCACATATTTTGGAAGGACTCAAGACCGCTCTTGATCACATTGACGCTGTTATTGAAACAATTAAAAAATCCCCAACCAAAGAAGAAGCGCATGCGAACTTGATGAAAAAATTCAAACTATCGGAAAAACAGGCGAGTGCTATTTTGGAAATGCGCCTGCAAACATTGGCCGGACTTGAAAGAAAGAAAATTGAAGATGAATTGGCAGAAAAACTAAAACTCATTGCTGAGTTGGAAGCGCTCTTAGCCAGCACCAAGAAAATTTTGGCAGTCGTGAAAAATGAGCTCATTGAACTTAAGGAAAAATTTGGCGACGAACGCAAAACCAAAGTGCTTCGGACCGGCATTGAGGAATTCAAGCAGGAAGATTTGATTGCCAATGAAGAAGCTATCATTACGCTTTCGCAGGATGGCTATATAAAAAGAATGAATCCGAATGTTTATAAAGTTCAAAAAAGAGGCGGTAAGGGCGTGATTGGAGCCACCACCCGCGAAGGCGATGCGATTGAAAAAGTTACCAGCGTCATGGCACACGACAATATGATGTTCTTCACCAACACCGGGAAAGTTTTCCAAACCAAGGCTTATGAAATTCCGGAATCATCCAGAACAGCCAAGGGGCAGGCGGTTGTCAATTTCTTACAGCTCGGACCGGAAGAAAAAATTACCGCCATGATTCCTTTCGACAAATCAGATGGCTACAAATTTTTCTTCTTCACTACCACCGCCGGCGTGGTCAAAAAAACAAAAGTGGAAGATTTCGACAATGTCAGAAGAAGCGGCCTCATTGCTATCACGCTGGACAAAGGCGACACACTCAACTGGGTGCAACCGACAACCGGAACAGATGAAGTTGTCATCAGCACTTCCGGCGGACAAGCTATCCGTTTCAAAGAATCAGATGTGCGCGCTATGGGCCGCAATGCTGCCGGTGTCCGCGGAATAAAACTTAAAGGCGACGACAGAGTTGTCGGCATGGATATTGTTATCAAAGGACAAAAAGGCAACCAGCTTTTAGTCATTACAGAAAATGGTTTCGGTAAACGTACTGATTTGTCTTCTTATAAGATCCAGCACCGAGGCGGATCGGGAATTAAGACGGCCAAAATAACCGCCAAGATTGGCAAGATGGTCGGCGCTAACATTGTAAATGTAGATGATATTGAAGGCGATTTGATTATTACTTCAGAACAAGGACAAATCATCCGCATTCCGCTTTCCAGCATTTCCGTTCTCGGCCGCGCCACCCAAGGTGTCAGAATTATGCGACCAGATGCCGGCGACAAAGTGGCTGCCGCAGCGATATTATAAAAAATTTGCTAAAAACATTTAGTTGTGTTATGGTTTCTACATAATTAATGTCAGGACATGGATTAGTTTCCGGTATTTTCCCTGAAAATAGCCAAAACTCATTCATCGCCCACAAAAATGCTATGGCTTTAACGCACAAGCAAAAGGAAAAAGTGACGAAAGAAGTGAAGCGTCACGAAAAAGATACCGGTTCGCCGGAATATCAGGTTGCAATGTTCACTGAACGCATCAAAAAGTTAACTTCTCATCTCAAAAAAAACAAGAAAGACTTTCATTCCCGCCGAGGACTGCTCAAAATGGTAGCTAAGAGGCGAAAACTGCTGGCTTATCTGGAAAAGACTGACGAGAAGGCTTACAAAAAAATCATCAAAGGACTTGGCCTTAAGGGCTAGTCGTTATATAGTAAAAGCAGGGCAACCTGCTTTTATTTTTAAATTCATAATCCTAAAACTATGGCTCAATTTAAAGAACAACGCGTTGGCGTTTTGGTCGACATTCAGAATCTCTACTACAGCGCCCGGGTTTTATATAAAAAGAAAGTTAATTTTGGGCAATTGCTTAAACTTGGTGTTGGCGAAAGGAAGCTTATTCGCGCCATTGCCTATGGCATCAAAACGCTGGAAGGCCAAGAAGAAAAGTTTTTCGAAGCTTTAGCCAAGCAAGGCTTTGAAGTTAAAACCAAAGATCTCCAAATTTTTCCCGGTGGCGCCAAAAAGGGGGATTGGGATGTCGGCATTGCCGTGGACGCGATCAAAATGTCCAAAAGTCTGGATGCGATTATTTTAGTTTCCGGCGATGGAGATTACATTCCGGTTGTTGAATACATTCAAAACACCACTGGCTGCCGCGTGGAAGTCATGGCCTTCCACGAATCCGCCAGCGGCAAGCTTCTGGAAAAGGTGGATGATTTTATTGATATTAGTGAGAATAAGAAGAAGTTTTTGATATAAAAACTTTTTACATAAATAAAAAAACAGGCTCCATTTTCGAGAGCCTGTTTTTTTATTTTTTAGCAGTGAGCAAGGCTTCCAGGTGATGTCTGTCGGTTATTTTTATATCGGAAAATCCAATTTCTTGCATTATCGCCACTGCCACATCTTCTTTCATGATTATTTCCGGTTTATTATCAACCATATAATGATCGATCCAGCCTTTTTTAGTTTCACTATCGGGAGCTTTTTCAAATTGTTGCATTTGCCATTCAAATTCTTTTCTTGCATCATTGTCATCTGCTGGAGAATATTTGTCTGCGTTTATAAATATTCCGTCCTTTTTCAGAATACGAAATATCTGCTTCAAAACTTTTTCTCGATATTGATTTTCGAAATTATGCAAAGTCAGCGCTGAAGCCACAACATCGGCAGAATTATTAGCTAATTTTCCTAGAAACACTAACGCGTCTTCTTGAAAAATTTCTATCCTTCCGTTTTCAATGTGTTGTTGCAGATTCTTTCTCGCAACTTCAATCATTTTGGGTTCAGCATCAACACTTTTTAGTCTTATTCTTTCATCCCCGCCCATAATTTTAGTAGCGGTAAGCCCAGTCCCCGTGCCAATTTCAATTGCCTGAATTTTTTCCAAGTTTGACCCTTTCAAACACCTCCGCAGTGTCCCTTCAACTAAATTTTGCATCTTTTCTTGATGCGGCGCTAAAGAATTGATTGACGCCAAACGTTCACCCCCTAAAACTCCGGCAAAATTATTATCCGGTAAATTTTTCATAGTTTTTGCTCTATAATTTTATAGCACAACCTGCCTGCCCTGTTCCCAAAGAATATGAAAATAATTTAAATAACCCTTAACCAGATCTTTATTACGTATTTCAATTACTGTTGGTCTTTCATTGTCAAATATCAGGAGTAAAATTGTATCATCATAAATATTAACATTTGAAGGGACTTCGGTATCTTTAGAAATTAATCTGTATTCAGTCAATTCTGGCATTTTATATAAAATTTCCTTTTCTGACTTAACAAGTTCGTAAATAATCATTTTTAATTTAATTTTTTTACTCTCTCTGATTTTATGCCATTCGTGCTGCGCCTCTCCCATGCTCTTCCACCAATCTTCTTTAGCGGCTCCTAAAACATAATATTCTCCGCCAGATTTTATTTTTCTCATAAATCCAATATTGAAAGCACGAAAATTTTCAATCCCTTCATAAACATTTATTTCCTGAAAATGCTTTTTGAGTGTTTTTAAAAACCTCTTCGTTCTTGAATCTTTAGGATTGCAAAATATTTTTTCTGGCGTTCCTTCTTCAATTATCAAACCGTCGCTCATAAATAAAATTTCATCGGCTATTTCACTAGCAAATTCCAAATGATGAGTAACAATAATCATTGTTTGACCTTCAAAAGCTAGCCGCCTAAGCAATTTCAAAATACCATCAACCAATTCGGGATCAAGCGCTGAAGTAATTTCATCAAAAAGTATAATTTCCGGATCCATGGCTAATGTTCTGGCAATTGCGACTCTTTGCTTTTGCCCTCCAGACAAAAAATCAGGAAAAGAATCTTTTTTGTTTTCGAGATCAACTTTCTTCAGCATCTTAAGCGCTTTTTTTATTGCCTCATTCTTCTCGAGTTTGTTTACAATCATCAATGGCTCAACAATATTTTCTAAAACTGATTTGTGCGGCCATAGATTAAAATCCTGAAATACGATGCCTATTTTTTTTCTTACTTCGTTTTTTTCTTTTTCTTGAGACATTGAAGTAATCTCGCTGTTTCCATAATATAAAATTTTTCCGTCATCAAAACTTTCTAGCAAAGACAGGCATCTTAAAAGAGTAGTCTTACCAGAACCACTTGAACCAATAATACATTTTATTTCTCCTTTTTTTATATTGAAGTTAATGTCCTGAAAGACATTATTTGATTTATAATTTTTCTTTAAATTTATGACTTCAATAAGTGGCTTCATATTATTCTTTTCTCGAGGTTTAGTTTTCTTTCAATTAGATAAGATATGCTAACAAATGGCATTATTATTATAAGATACATAATCGCAACCATAGTATACACTTCTAGCGGACGATAGGTTTGGCTAATAATAATATTTCCTATATGTAAAATCTCATTAACCGCAACTACTGATGCCAATGATGATAATTTTATTTGATTTATATAAAGATTCATTAGATTAGGCAACATTTTTCGAAAAGCTTGCGGCAAAATAATTTTTCGCATCACCATTATTTTATTATAACCAAGCGCAACAGCAGATTCTGTTTGTCCGCTAGGAACTGATTCGATTCCAGCACGAATTGTTTCGGCAACATAAGCCGCAAGATTTAAAGAAAGTCCAATAAAAGCAACTGTAAATCCGGACATTATTATATTTATGCTAGGTAAAACATAATAGAGCCAAACTAGCACAACTAGTAGCGGAATTTGCCTAAATAACTCTATGATTATACTGACCGGAAAAGTTATTAACGGATGGTTTATTCTTCGCAGAAGCGCAAACAGAAGCCCCAGAAAGGTGCCGGCCAGAAGAACCAGAAAACAAAGTTCGACTGTAACCCAGGCTCCTCTCAATAGGGCTTCTCTATAAAACCATATGATATTCCAATGCCATTGATACATTAGATATGATGCTTAGTATTACTGTTCGCTTGTTATAAACTGCTCTTGTTTGTATATTACTTTTGCGTCATATTTCTTTTCAAATTGTCGCGTAAGACCCTTAACTTCCATCATCGAAAGTGAGTTGTTAAGAAAATTTAAGAATTTTAAATCATCCTGACGTACAGCATAACCAATTGGATTCAAGCTAAAAGGATTCTTAGCAAATACATTTCTAAGCTCTGGATGTTTTTTATTAAAATCATTTCCACCTTCAGCTGAAACTATTCCTACATCAGCTCTTCCGGTTGAAACGGCTGTTAAAAATCCTAGAGCATCGCCAGCTTCAACATCAATCACTTCTATTTTAGCCTTTTTAAAATTATCTTTAACAAAAATATGTCCAGCCTCTCCATTAGCCACAACTACTGTGTATTCAGCTTTATCAAAATCCATAACATCTTTAACGTTATTAAAACGACTATCACTGGTTTTTACCAGTGCGGTCGTTCCTTCAAAATTGAGTGATTCAGTAAATGCTAATGTATAAGCTCTTGGAACAAGATTAAAATAATACAAACTCATGTCACATCTTCCTGAGGCCACATCTGCAACAATATTGCCCCACGTGCTTTCAACGTAATTAACTTTGGCATTAATCTGATTTGCAATATATTCAATTGCCTCTACAGAATGACCAGAGAGTTTTCCTGTATCAGGATCTTTAATAATAGATGTCGCGAAAGGCACATAGCAAGCAGATAATTCTCCTGTCTGCTTGATTTTTTCCAAAGTATCCACTTTAGAATTTTGTACCGTATTTGTATTCTGAACCTTCACCAGACTCACACCTGCAATAATAATTGCTATGGCGGCAATTGCCATTGTTACGTAATCTCTACGCATTGTTTTTTAATATAACAGAAACCAAAATAAATTAATCTCGGTTATATTTTAAATTTATTAATTAACAATTACTTATATTCTACCACATTCTTTGTTTATACGCATCTTCTTTCTTTGTTTTTTTAGTTTTATTTAATTCAGTTTTTAAATTGTTTTTCTCTCAGAACCCGCCAAACAATTTGACGAATTCAATTGAGATGGGATAGAGCAAAGATTCTTGCCCTATCCCAATTAACTATTTTATTTTCACCTCCACTGATGTATAATCCCAAAAACTTAACATCACCTTTCCTTTTTCTATTTTTTTGTCCTTTATTTCTATGCTGTACTTATGTCCCACGACACCGTCCCAAGTCGTTCGAAATAAATTTCTTTCGCAATTCATTCCGACGGTTTTTGTTTTCTTAAGATCAACAACTACTATATGCCGTTCCGCATGGTCAGTCACTGTTGACCCACTGCACTCCGTGCTCCATTTGAAATAGGTAATTATTAGCATTTTACCAATCATGGAGAAATTAATTTCTTGTGATCTGCCAACAAACCACAAGATCAAGTTCATTAGCTTTTCCGTTGGCTCGCCAGCCAACAATTCCTTCAGCATGTCCATGTGTTCTTTTCTCATTTTTTCTCCTTTGCGTTTTCAGTCCGCCGACTATAAGTTTTTAATGTACTGGCTACGATATTTGTGCTGCCTAATTCATCGTAACAGGTTATTATAGTCCAAAATGCGTAAAGTTTCAATAGAATTCTTGCAAAGTTTTAAAATATATGCTAAAATGTGTTTATAAGTGTTAATAATAAAAAATGGACCTCACAGGATTAGATAAAAAGATACTTTTTCAACTTGACCTGGATGGCCGGGCCAGCTATTCGCAAATAGGGCGGCAAATAGGCACAACTCCGCAAGTCGTGAAATATCATGTTGAAAGCTTGCTTAGTAAGGGCATAATTCAAAACTTTTGGGCTTTTGTGGACTATGAAAAAGCCGGCTATTCTTTCTTTTGGGCTTACTGGCTAAAGTTCGCTGGCCTCACTAAAGAAAAAGAGGAAGAAATCTTTTCTTACTTTAAACAAGCCAAAAACATGCCAATTGTCATGCGCTGTTCGGGATATGCTGATGCTATGATTTGCATCACGACCAAAGATGTCTTTTCGCACAATGAAATCCTCAAAGACTATTCGGCCAAATTTGGCAAATATACCGCGATGATCGAAATGGTGGTTGGGCTGGGTTTTGAAAGCTACCCCCGTTCCTACCTCCTAAATCAGGAAAATAAAGAAAGGCTTATTTACGCCTCGGGTGGAGCTCCAGGATTTGTTAAGATTTCTGAAACAGAGAAAAAGCTGCTTTCTTTGCTGCAAATGGACGGCCGAATGGAGTTCGTGAAAGTCGCCGACTTTTTAGGTATTTCTGTCAGCTATGCCAACGAAACATTCAAAAAATTGACTGGGAAGGGAGTGATTAACAAAACAGCCATGACCTTGGGCTATGCTTCAGCTGAAATTAAGTCTTATCGATGCCTTTTTAGATTGCTGCAGTTTGATGAAAAAAGATTGGCAGAGCTGCATGATTTCTGCGTGGTTCAGCCAAATATCAAGAATTATGTTCCCGTAATGGGGAATTGGCAGTTAATGTTGGATATTGAAGTAGAAAGTGACGAACAATTAGCCGATCTTATCCGAAAAATGAGATATGACTTCAAAGATGTCATCTATGAAGTTGCTACCGCTGAAATTAAAAAAATTGAAAAATTCTCCCAAAGGGTCATTGAATATCCGGAACTATTGGAGAAAAAAGCCGAATCCGAGTCAAATGAAGAAGAAAATGACGATGATTATTTTCTAAAAGCTTAAATTCTTTGACAAAACAGTTAAAATAAAGTATTGTACTTATATTAACAATTTATAAAAGTCTTTCTAATGCCGTCGAAAGCACAATAATAAACTTAAATTTTTGAGTTTAATATCGTGTTTATAACGTCATTGGCTCAAGGCTAATACGTTCTTATGGAACAAAAGAAATGGTCTCTCCAGATTGGAGGACGAGTTCTTGAAATCGAAACCGGCTTACTGGCTAAGCAAGCTGGCGGAGCTGTAACTGCTCGTTATGGCGATACGGTTGTTTTGGCAGCCGCAGTTATGAGCAAAAATAGGGCCAGAGTAAATGGTTATTTTCCGCTTTCAGTTGAATTTGAGGAAAGATACTATGCTGCTGGAAAAATAAAAGGTTCTCGTTTTATCAAAAGGGATGGGCGTCCATCCGAAGAAGCCATCCTGACTGGACGAGTTGTTGACAGAACAATTCGGCCACTTTTTGATGCTCGCATGCGAAACGAAGTCCAGGTTGTCGTAACCGTGCTTTCTATTGATGGAGAAAATGATCCTGACACAGTTTCAATTATTGCGGCCTCTGCTGCTTTAGCTATTTCCAACATTCCCTGGAATGGGCCGGTAGCAGCCGTTCGGGTTGGGCAAGTCAAGGGAGAATTTGTGTTGAACCCGGTTAATGGGGAGCTGGCTGACAGCAATCTTGACCTAATTATTTCCGGAACAAAAGACAAAATAAATATGCTCGAAGCCGGAGCTAAAGAAGTTCCCGAAGAAGAAGTTGTCAAAGCTTTTGCTTTCGGACAGGAAGCTATCACAAAAATCGCTACTTTTATTGAAGACATCGCCAAAGAAGTCGGAAAAGAAAAGTCTGAACCGATTCTTTTGCAAGGAACTCCGGAATTTGAAGCAAAAGTAAAAGAAATTCTTATCTCAGAAGGTTTAGCTGAAGCTCTATATGACCCAAAAAAGCAAGCTATCGAGGAAAAAATTCAAAAAATAAAAGAAAAGGTGGGCGAATATATTAAAACTGATTTTCCTAATGATGTTGAAAAACTAGAAGAAGTCGCCGAACAAGTTTTTGAAGAAGCTTCTGATGAAATCGTGCATGCCAATATTTTGGAAAATGAGCAGCGGCCTGATGGCAGAAAACTGACTGAAATCCGCCACATTGACTGCAAAGTGGGGCTTTTGCCAAGAACTCATGGCACCGGACTTTTCACGCGCGGCGAAACACAGGCGCTAACCATCACAACTCTTGGTTCCCCTGGAGACGAACAAACGATTGACACCATGGAAGTTGACACAACAAAAAGATATATCCATCATTACAACTTTCCGCCATATTCCGTGGGTGAAGTTAAGCAAATGCGCGGTCCCGGCAGAAGAGAAATAGGGCATGGCGCTTTGGCTGAACGTGCGCTTATTCCTGTTATTCCTTCTAAAGAAGAATTTCCTTATACTATTTTACTAGTCAGTGAAATTTTGGAATCAAACGGATCTTCTTCTATGGCCTCGACTTGCGGATCAACTCTTTCTCTTATGGATGCCGGCGTTCCAATCAAGAAGCCAGTGAGCGGTATTGCCATGGGAATAATTGTTGGTAAAGACGATAAATTCAAGGTTTTGACCGACATCCAGGGTTTAGAAGACCACTATGGAGATATGGACTTTAAAGCTGCCGGAACAAAAGATGGAATTACAGCCCTACAAATGGATGTAAAAGTTGATGGCATAACTGTTGATATGTTAAAGGCGGTTCTTCTGCAATCACAAGGCAACCGCTTGGAAATCTTGGAAAAGATTTTAACCACTATTCCGGCGCCGCGTGAAAATATGTCGCAATATGCGCCCCGCATCATCACCATGCATATCAACCCGACTAAAATCAGAAATGTTATCGGTGCCGGCGGAAAAATTATCAATGAAATTATCGATGAAACCGGCGTGCAGATTGACATTGAAGATGATGGGTCAATCTTCATAACTTCAACCGACGAAACTTCCTCTCTGAGAGCTCAAAAATGGATTGATAATCTGACTCACGAAGTTAAACCAGGCGAAATATTCAACGCTAGAGTCACCAGGCTCATGACTTTTGGAGCTTTTGCTGAAATTTTGCCGGGGCAAGAAGGCTTGATTCATATTTCTGAATTTTCTGATCAACGGATTGAACACATTGAAGACGTGGCAAAAGTCGGTGACATTATTCCGGTTAAAGTAAAGCAGATTGATGATCAAGGACGCATCAACTTAACCGCCAAAAATGTAACGCCGAAAGTGTAGAAATTATCATTGGCAAAAAAACACAAACTATTGTAAAATGTAAGCACAACTAATGTGCTTACATTTTTTGTAAATTTATTTTATAAAACAAAAAAATGACAAATCAACTTGATTCAACTTCTCCTTTTGGGAACAATCCTGGTTCCACAGAAAGGACGCCTTCGGCGCCGGAAAATTTTTCAATTCGCACCATGAAAGATGATCTGCTGTCTTTACAAAATGGGACAATGCCAATTGCTTCAAGCAGTGTGCCTGTTGAAAAAATTTCTGAAGAAAAACCTTTTGACAGATTACGGCCAATGCAACAAACGCAAGAAACTCCTGCTTCAAATTTTTCACAAGCAGCCAGCCCTTTTATGCGGGAAGGTTTGCCGCAAGAAGGGCCTGCCATTGCCCCATCAAAAACTCCCGTGCCAGAAGAAATATATTATTCAGAAAAACCAGCTACATCTGTCGATATGGTCTACAAAATTACTTTGGGCGTAATTATCCTTCTGGCTGTGGCTATAATCGGACTTGGGGGCTATTATTTTTTAGTTGTTAAAAAACAAAATCAAGCCGCCCCGGTTATTTCAGAAGAACCTACAATAGAAGTCGTGGAAGAAGAAAAACCGCCTGCTCCAGTTGCTCCCATAAAACAAAGTCCAGCCTATTTATCTTTAGATATTGCCAGTTTATCTGCTGATGAAATCAAAACTGCCATTATTTCTAAAACGAAAGAAACAGAAATTTCGGGAGCTGCTAATCTAGCTGAATTTATTATAGTAGACGCCAACAATAATCCTGTCTCTTTTCCTATTTTCGCGCAAGCTACAAAAATAAATTTGCCAGCCACCATCTTGGATGACTTATCGGAAAAATTCTCCTTCTTTATTTATAAAGACAAGGATGCCGCTAGGCTTGCCTTGGCTGTTATTGCCAAAGAAAAAAATGAGTTGCCATCTAAAATGCTAGCTCAAGAAAAAACACTTTCGAAGGATTTAGAATTTTTGTTTCTTGATCTAAAACCAACCCTTACTGAAAATGTTTTTAAATCCGGAGCCTATAAAGAGGCCTCGGTCAGATTTTTAAATTTCAGCAGTCCTGCTCATGCATCTATTGACTACTCTATTTTTCAAAACACACTGCTTATTGGAACAAGTCAGTTTTCTTTACGCGCAGTTATAGATAAATTGCTTTTAGAAGCTACAGCGCCCCAAACACAGGAAGTTCCTGTTTTGCCCCAATAGTCCATATTAAAAAATTTGTTTTTTGTGAATAAACTGTGCATAACTAGGGTTATTTGGGCTAGCTTTTTTAAATAATTTATTTTAATATTTTTTGATTTTTTTAATTTTTTAAAATATTCGCCTAAAAAATACAACTATCGCCGCTTTTACCCGCAAGAAAGCCTTTTATTACAACACGGCATTGACCAGAAGCCAATTTTTTGCTATAATTGATATATAACAAAAGTTCCTTCTCAACTTAAATCTTCTTCTTGGAACGGTAGAAGCGTTCCAATCACAATTTCCCCCTATTTGTGATTGGAACGCTTCTCACTGTTCAAGTGTTTCTTGATCAATGCATCGAGAAGCCGCCCTGATTCTAACCAGGGACCCTAAAACAAAAACAAAAATTTGGGACCTACTTAGACAAGCTATGCCACATGGCTTGCGCAAGTAGGATCCCAAAAGACTTTTTTAAAATAAAAATAAAAAATAAAAAAGTAGTTCTTTAAACCACTCAAAGGCAAAAAGCCAGAGAACGGTAGAAGCTAAAATATTAGTAATAAAAGGTTAGAAACTAATATAAACCGTGTATGTATACAAAATACACTTCGAACTAAAATAACGAAATGCCTTCACCCGGGCTATACTATTTCAGCGTAGAGTGTTGATACATACATAACACTCGGCGCTGTTCGCCATTTATTATATAATTGGGCGCTTTACAGCGCCGGGTTTCCATACCTTATCTCTTAAGAGAAATGCTAGTGTGAAATCCGGTTTTACCTTAACACTTCTTTTAAAAACATTCCGCTTAATGCGGTTTTTGTTTTAATTTATGTTTATGGGCATTTTTAGAAAACAGGAAAATCTTTCCTTGGGCGTTCGCGGAGAAAAAGCCGCGGCCAATTATCTAAAAAAGTGTGGCTATAAAATATTAGCTACTAACTTTTTCAACCCGAAAGGCCGTCGCTTGGGAGAAATAGATATCATCGCTAAAGACGACAAAGACCTTGTTTTTATTGAAGTAAAGACCCGCAAGGCTTTTTTTGTTAACACGATTTTGCCGGAAGAAAGTGTTACTCGTTCAAAATTGTATAAACTTAATAAGACAGCTCATTTTTATTTATCCAAAAACAGCCTGCTGGATGCCTCTTATCGGTTTGACGCGCTGGCTGTTTTGGCTAATCCTGAAAATAACCATTGTACGATTAAACATTTTAAGAATATTTTTCTTTAAATTATGGACTTTTTAACTTTTTTCTGCTATATTTAACCTGTTATTTGAATAGATATTTAATTTTTAATAAAAGTCACCCACTGGTGAAAAAATAAATTTATGGCTCTTGACAAACAAACCCTGCTCGAATTAAAAGAAAAGCTTATTCAAGAAAAAACTCAATTAAGAGAAGAATTGGGACGCATAGCTAAGCCTATAAAAAATACTGATGATTTTGATACTAAGTTTGACGAAATTGGCACCGGAGAAGATGAAAATGCCTCTGAAATTGAAGAATATGCTGACAACTTAGCCTTAGAAACCAATCTAGAAAGCCAGCTTAAGGATATTGACATAGCACTGGAAAAAATCGAAAAGGGAGATTATGGAAAATGCGAAAAGTGTGGCGCTGAGATTTCTCTTGAGAGATTAAAAGCTTATCCAGCAGCTAAAAAATGCACAAACTGTTAATTTTCCTATGTTTAAAAGCCTTAAAAACAGCTATTTCTTAAAGGGGGGTGCTTTTTTGGGCTTATTTATTATTATTATTGATCAGCTTTTTAAATATAAAATCCGCCAAAGTGGCGGATTTTATTTGTGCAATAGCGGCATATCTTTTGGAATACAATTACCTATACCCGCTTTTTGGCTCATCCTTGGTCTTTTTTTATTACTTTTAGTGATTTATTTTATTTTTTTCCACAAACAAGCCTTCTCTCAAAATTTCTTATTTTTAGGCTTAAGTTTAATTATGGGTGGTGCCTTGTCTAATATTTCAGATCGCTTCTTTTTTGGTTGTGTTTTGGATTATATTTCTATTTTTAAAAATTTTTTTCCTATTTTTAATGTCGCCGACGTGGGCATTTCCAGCGGATTATTGTTTATTTTATTTTCTTTAACCAGGAAAGCCCCTGAAATTTGTTAACAAGTTGTGAATAACCCCTGTTTTTCACCCCACCTGCTGTTAATAACACCCTGTTTTTTATGTGTATAAAAATAACACCTATATTGTTTTTAAAAAAACACCCCCTTATCCATCTAAAAATGACGTATAATGTTTGTTTTATGCACACCTAAAAAGTGGAAATAGTTCTTTATCTTTGGGATTTTTTGCGCACTATCAACATTTTTCAACAACACTAATAATAATAAATCTTTATTAAATTTAAATACTTATAATTAAACTAGTATAAATCTATAAAATATGGTATTATTTTTATATAATAAAAAACTTTTTTATGAAAACAAAAGAATTTGTTTTAAGTACGGTTTTTATTTTAAGCATATTAATTATATACGCACTCTTTCCAGCGCTGGATGTTTTTCAACAACTTATAGTAATGATTATTTTTTTAATAATTATACCAATATTATTTAATAAGTTTATTTTAAAAAAAGATTTTAGCGCTTTTGCGCTTAGGATTGGCGACTGGAAACAGGGATTATTTTGGGGAGGCATAAGTATTGTTGCGGGCGGCTTATTATTATTTTTAGCTATATATTTTTTTGGTCTGTTTGGGGGTAAATACGGGGTACCAAAAATGATAACTAATAATTTTGGGAAATTTATTTATTATGAGTTTATATTAGTATTGCCGGTTATTTTTTTATATGACTTTTTTTTCCGAGGCTTTTTACTTTCTATTTTTAAAGAAAAAATGGGTTATTGGGCTATAGTTATCCAGGCGGCACTTTTTTTATTTCTCGTTATAATTTCAGGGTCCCTTTCTTGGCTAATGACTGTTTATTTGATAAGCGCACCACTAGCTGGATTAATTTTATATAAAAGCAACTCTCTTATTTATTCAACACTGTTTCAATTTATATTAATTACTGGATTAGATGCTATTTATATATATTTAATAAAATACTTTTAATTTATTTTTAAAAATATGTTTAAACACAGAAAAAATAAAAAAATTCTTGCATATGTTTGTGGGGTGGGTCTATTTTTTACCCAAACATTTCCCCTGGGAGCGCAAGCTGCCAACACAATTGGTTCAATTTCTGATCCCAGTACTGGGTCGGTGAACTTTGACACGCTTGATGATGAGATTGGGAATATAGATAAAAAATCTAGCGCCATAAACCCCCTGGTTAAAATCTCCTTTTCCTCAACAGACAATTTTAAAGGCGGGTCTAGTGTAACGGGAAAGGCTATAACACAGGGATTTTCCGATGAAAAACCTATTTATTACACCTGGTATTTAAAAAGGGCAGATTGTGGATTAACAGAAAGTTGGTGGAAAACAGAAACCTGGTGTGAGGAAAACTACCTAGACGCAGACGCCATAGAAGACTGCAGGGATGAAAAAGCTAAAGAAACAAATCAAAGCAAAATTGAGGCTTGTGATTTAGACGGCGATGAATTAATAACACCCAATGATTGGAAAATAGCGGCCACTAGAGCAGTTATTAAAAGAGAGGCTGGAAAGTTTGGTTCATCAGCCACGGGCATAAAGGCAGAGCCATCGGTTACTGATGAAAATGAAGGCTGGATTAAAAATTTTAAAAGAGACAATAATGGTGACTTAGAACAGCACAATGATGAGGATGCACCCAATTGTTATATGTCAGCGGAAGAGAGTGGAACAACGTATGAGCTAAGAAATGCAAAAGTTTCTTTTAGCGGTACTTGTCCATCTGGACACCACCCTGCCTGTGTGGAAGCAACCACCGCCTCCTGTGACGTGCTTAATTCAGTATATCCCACAACTGATCAAGATTGCCCACCATGGATTGAGGAGTCTGATCCAGCCTATGATCCTGACCTTTGCACAGATCCAGTGGAAAAGACAATCTCCGGGAGTTTTAGTGTTTGTGCCGCCAATTCAGATGAAGAAGACGCTGAGTCTGTGTTTGGGTGCACCATAGAAAACGAGGCTGACTTGGAAGACTATGAAGCAACCCTAAGCTGCCGGGAAGGCAGTGGGACACCTATTTGTCTTGAAGATGATGGAATTATGAACTTAATGGACACTGATGATACAGATGCTGATCCAGATTCAATTTTGGGAGTGATAACCTCAATGCCAGGGACCAATGCTGAAAATGAGACCGATGGAATTTGTAGCGCCTTAGCTGAAGCAAACACCAACACACAAACCGGTTATGATGATACAGACCCGGAATATTATCGTGTTGCCCCACCAAACTTTTTTAGTACAGCCAAAACACTTAATGAAAGCTGCTCTTACTTAGTGGATGGCCTAGTTAATGGCATAACCCAAGATAGAACTGTTTCGATACAGGGAGCCACTGAAGTATATACCGACACCATACCGGATGGCACAACTATTGCAGAAGGAGATTCAACCTTGCAGCCAACCTGCTCGTTTACAAAAGACGTCAATTTATGCAAACACCTTTTTCCATATTTCCCAGAAAAAAATATAAGCACCAAAAAGGTTACAGTTGATTTGAATGATAATGATAGAGCTGGCGACGGAGATTTTACTGATAAGGAGAGAACGTTTTGGGGAGCTGATTCTGCTGATAATGCTAACAATGGCGACACGATATCAGACAAAGATGAAACCCTGATCATAGGAAAAGGATTGGATAAATTTACTTGGCTATATGCAGACGGTGATGAGGTTGGGGTAGCAGTAGAAGGCACAACTTTTTTACCAACCGATCACCAAGATTCATCAACCAAGATTATGTGGGCATTTTCAAATGGAACTTGTTCTGCGCTGGAAGAGGAGAAGGATGATATTGAAAATGGGCGCCGGGCTTTTTATAAGGAAGGCAGTGTAAACATATTAACTAGCAATTTTGATCTAGATAGGTGTCTTGAAGAAAATTTAGTTGATCCAACCACAAATGAATATGGGATAGGCGAAATGACAATTGGTCTTTCAGCAAATCCAGAAAGCCCGCTTAATGATCCGGGTGGCAATGGAGACACGCTCACGGTAGCGGCTGGAATACAAAACGTGAGTGATTCGGGCAGTGTTTATTATGAGTGGAGCATAGAAAAAAGCGAAGACGGAATAATTACTCCTAATGATGACACATCATGGACCGACATAACCACGGACATGATAAAAAAATATGGCAGCATAAAAAATTCCGACATAGTGGGAATAGGCAAAAATAAGATAAATATTTCATTAAATCTACCGGCTAATCTAGTGGATCCAGACGGAGAAGGAGCATTTTATTTAAAAATAAGAGTGAAAGCAACAGAAAGCTCTGACAGCAACAACGAAACAACCCAGGGCTCAATTACAATAAGAGTGCGACAGCAAGAAAATAAATTAATGGCCTATTCTGTAGTGGTTTCAGCGGACGGAGAAATGAAGATGGATAAAAGTGGTGGCGCTTTTTGTGATTCAACCAGTGGAACAGCCTGTGAGGTTGCTGAAAATAAAATTATAGGAGTAGAGCTTCCTAAAAATGACGACGATACTTTAACCGGCGTTTCGTGGATGGTTAATAACCACTCCATGTCATGCACAAGCGATATGTCTGAAGATTGTAGTGAAGGCAATGTTTTAATTTTTCCTGTTTTGGGAGAACCAGGAGAAGCAATTAATGTTATAGGTAAAGGATTGAGCAAAAAAACAGGGGGTGTTGTTGAGGTTAACCTTTATTTTTTAATTGTCGAACCACAGCTCACAATAACTACAACCGATACTGCAAAAGTTTGGCCAAAACTCATGGGATTTTTTAAAGATACAGAAAATGGGAAAACCGCAGATTATAGCTCCTATGTTTTTGAAACAAATACCGGCAATGAGGTTACTTTAAGGGCGGACACCTCAGGCATTTGGGGGTATTTTGGGCAAACCTTCGAGTGGAGTGTAGATGGTGAATCAGATGATTCATATGGAAACACCACATCATTTTCTGCAGACAAAGAGGTTGGAGACAGTTATAGCGTATCAGTAGTAATGGAAGAAGACCGAACAGAAGAAAATTCTAAAAAGATAAACTATTTACGCAAAGCCCTTTATAATAATTGGGGAGTTAGTGTGGATGACCTGGGCGACGAAAGTATGGCTGCGTCTGTGCAAGTTAATGTTGTGGATAATACCTATCAAACAGTAAGCGATTCTGGAAAAGGAGGTCTCTTTGCTAGCTTGGCAATCAACCTGCCAAAGCAGCTTATGTTTTTATTTAAGATTGCTTTAACCGGTTTTGTGCTGATGTTTTCAATGGGTATAATTTTTGCTGTTATTCCAGAGCCCCTTTTTGAAAAAAGGGAAGAAAACCCGATTATCTAAAACGTTTATTATCAATAAACACACACCAAAAACCAAAAATGAAGCTACATAAGATTAAAAAAATACTAGCCATAAGCGCTATTAGTTGTTTGATGGCGTTTGCAATAAGCAGTTCTGCTTCAGCCGCACTTGAATATAAAATGCTGGAAGGACTGCCGGGATTTTATCAAAAAGACACTACAGCTCCCGACCTTCCGGATTTAATCGTGGCTATCTATAAATTCGGAATCTGGACAGTGGGTATTGCTGGACTTCTAATGATGACTATCGGCGGAGTTATGTATATGGGCAGTGCAGGCAACAATGCTGCCGCCCAATCGGCCAAAGGAATCATTACCGATGCCCTGATAGGTATCATAGCTGCTCTAACGGCCTATCTAGTTATGTATGTTATCAATCCGGATTTGGTTAAGGTAAACCTCAGTAATTTAGTAAGTGTAACAGCGGAAGAAAGTGCGGCAAATACGGCAACGACAACCCCCGCAGCCACAGTTTCTGGAGGGACAACTGGCGGAACTGATGTTGCTACGCGGACTAAATTAGCTGCAGCAGGTATTAAAGTTAATAAATTAAATTGTAAAAGCACTACAGAAACAAATTGTACAAGCCTGGCTGGCCTAAAAACATCAGCTGTAGACAATCTAATAAAACTAAAAAAGGATTGCGGAACAAGTTGCAATGTGATGGTAACAGGAGGAACAGAAGGAGGGCACTCTTCGCATAGCACAGGGGATAAGATTGATTTAAGAGTTGACCAATCAGTAAAGAATTTTCTCCTAAAAAACAAAAATAATCTAAGCAGTTATGGAATAAAACAAATTTGTGCTACCGATGCAGATGCTAGTTTAAGATACAACTGTACTACTAAAGAAAAAACGCCTCATTATCATGTGGCTTTTGGCAGTTAATTTTTATGAAAAAAGTTTTAATAATATCCTTGGTTTTGCTTGGTATAACGCTATTTTTTTTAGGCGTGTATAATTTTGTGTTCAAAAAAAGCACACCGAGCAGTTCTGAGCCAATAGTGCAAACAGATCCAGAAAAAAACGAACAGGAAAAAATTATTCAAAAAAAATCTGAAAAAATAATGCCCGTTTCTAAACAGCCAGTAATAGGCAAGCCTATTTTTGATAAAAAAAATGAAACCATTACCTATTATTCGGCTAAAGACGGCACGGTTTGGTCGGTTCAAGCAGATGGCAGCAAAGAAAGCCAAATAGCAGATACGGAACTAGCAGGGCTTAAAAATGTTTTTTGGGCCAATGGCGGAGAAAAAGTTATAACCGAATTTAAAAAAGGCAACAATAGTTCTTTCTATTTCTACAACCATAAGGAGAAAAAAGGTTTTCCATTGAAAGATGGACTCGATACAATTGCTTGGGATTCCGCCGGTACTAAAATTTTTTATAAATATTATGACGCTAGTTCTAACAAAAGAACACTGAATATTTCTAATCCTGACGGCAGTGAATGGCAAAGCCTAACCGAGTTAATAGACAGGGATGTTTTAATTGCTCAAATTCCTTCAACCTCGCTGCTTTCATTTTGGAACGCGCCCAAAGCCCGAGAAAAAACCTATTTCAAGGCGGTAGACATGACCGGTGGTGAACCTCATCTAATTCTAAGCAACAGATTTGGGGCAGATTATTTGTGGGCTCCTAATGGTAAACAGGCCCTGGTGAGTTCTCTAGCAAACAGCGAGAGCAAAATGGTTACATTAGGACTCATAACGTCTGAGGGAAATTACACAGAACTAAACATTCCAACGCTAGTTTCTAAGTGTATATGGTCTAATGACAGCAAAACAATATACTATGCATTGCCTGGAGATATTCCAGGCGAAGCAATTATGCCCGATGATTACCAAAACAATAAATTTACAACTAAAGATACTTTTTGGAAAATAAATATCGAAACCGGGAAAAAAGAAAGGATAGTTGAAATAAATGATATTGCGAAAGATTATGATTCCGATAGACTGTTTCTTTCTGCTAACCAGGGCTACTTATATTTTGTAAACAGAATTGACGAAAAAATTTATCTTATAAGGCTATAATGAGAAAAGATAGCGCGTCTTGCTTTTATAAACGAGTTAAAACTCACACGCTAACAACCAAAAATGAACCCAATCAAGATAAAAAAAATACTAGCTATAAGTGCTGTTAGCTGCTTGCTGGCCTTTGCAATAAGCAGCTCTGCTTCAGCCGCATTTGAGTATAAAATGCTGGAAGGCCTACCCGGATTTTATCAAAAAGATACTACAGCGCCCGACCTTCCGGATTTAATTGTGTCTATCTACAAATTTGGAATCTGGACAGTCGGCATTGCCGGACTTCTGATGATGACTGTTGGAGGAGTCATGTATATGGGCAGCGCAGGCAACAACGCTGCTGCCCAATCAGCCAAAAAGATTATTACTGACTCACTGATAGGCATAGTAGCGGCTCTGACAGCCTACCTATTTATGTACGTTATCAACCCAGATTTAGTTAATGTAAATCTTGGTAATTTAATAAGTGTGGAGGTGGACACATTTGAATTGCCAGCTTCAGAAAGAGTGGCACCAGTTGCGGGTTCTAGCACCGCAGGTACCGGAGGTGTTCCCGCACTGTATCAATGCGCTTCAGGGGTAGCAGCTATCGATTATAGTAATGGTGGAAAATGTAAAGAAAAAAGCGGTAAACTTTCAAGTATTTGTTCTTCTGGTTGCGGGGTTGTTTCAACCGCAATGGTGCTTAAATATTATGGAAAAGATGCTGATATTAAGGGATTATCTCAAAAAGTAATTGCTAAAGGTGGTCGCATATGTAATGCTGGATCAACTGCTGCAGGATTAGCTGCTGCTGCTGAAAGCTATGGTTTAAAAAGCCAAGCAACTACTGCTGAAAATGCATTAGCAAAAGCCGGGTCCAATAAGCCGGTTGTAATATCCGTTCGTGAATGTAAGTCAGGCAAAGACTGTAGATTTACCAATGGCGGTCATTTTATAGTTGTTACCTCAAGAGATGGAGACAATTTAACAATTAATGATCCCTCCAATGGAGCAGGCAAATCCACAAGAAAACAAATCACTGTTAGTGAATTAAAGAGCGAGTGTTGTTTGGGTCAGGGTATTACATTTAATTAAGGTTATCAAATTAATAAAAATCATATAAATATTAACTAGAAAAAATAAACATAAAGAATTTTAATTTTTTATGCAGACATAAAAAAATATCAATAAAAAATATGCCCAAAATAAAAAACCGCATTGTTTTTCCGATAAAATGTCAAGTTGATGAATATAAAAAATAATTAAGACTAATGTCTATTACAAACAACATTAGGGACAATTTAACATATTTGTTATTTTTTATAGAACTTTTTTAAGAACACCACATACTAAAAATGAACCTAAATAAGATAAAAAAAATACTAGCTATAAGTGCTGTTAGCTGCTTGCTGGCCTTTGCAATAAGCAGCTCTGCTTCAGCCGCATTTGAGTATAAAATGCTGGAAGGCCTACCCGGATTTTATCAAAAAGATACTACAGCGCCCGACCTTCCGGATTTAATTGTGTCTATCTACAAATTTGGAATCTGGACAGTCGGCATTGCCGGACTTCTGATGATGACTGTTGGAGGAGTCATGTATATGGGCAGCGCAGGCAACAACGCTGCTGCCCAATCAGCCAAAAAGATTATTACTGACTCACTGATAGGCATAGTAGCGGCTCTGACAGCCTACCTATTTATGTACGTTATCAACCCAGATTTAGTTAATGTAAATCTTGGTAATTTAATAAGTGTGGAGGTGGACACAGAAGGAACACCAATGGGAACCATAGATTCAACGACGGGAAAATATAAAAAAATTACGTCTGGAAAATGTACAGTGGAAAACTTAACAGCTCTTAATAAAACAAGCAGCCCGTCTACATGGGCAACGCAAGCATCTTGTATTTGTTCAGGAGAAAGCAGTGGAGTAGACAACGCCTTAAGTTCTGTTGATAAATGCCAGGGAGGGGGCACTAATGATTCCGTATCTGTTGGTCTCTTTCAAATTAATCTTTCTGTGCACAAGGTGGCAGGATTAAATTGTCCAAGTGCTTTTAATACGGCATATACTGCTAAAATCGCAAAAGATAAAACAAAGTGTTGGGTAACAGATAGAGACTTGTATAATAAATGCGTAACAGCAGCATCAGATCCAAACACGAACATTAACGCTGCAGTTAAACTTTACAGTCAAAATAACAACTGGAAACAATGGGGAGCAAGAAAAGGATGTGGACTATAAACAAAAAACATACATAATTTAAAACAAAAAACAGATAGTTTAGTCACGACTAAATTTTTGAATAAAGATTTCCAAAAAAACGCACAGCCAGAACAAAAAAGCAAAGTCATTTTTCCAAAAAGGCGTGTCAACAAGTCCGTGCAGTACAATATAAACAAAAAACATAAAAAGAGGCGCAACTAAAAGGGCGTCTTTTTTATTTTTTAAAATACTCCAGGTGTTTTTAAAAACAAAACACAGTAAAAGCAGAAAGCCTATAAGACCCAGCAAGCCCGATTGAAGCCAGAAGGCAAGGAAAATATTGTGCGGCTCCGGGACGGCCCATTCCAAATAAGGGGGAAAATATTTTTGAAATTCCAAATATTTATCTTGAAAGTTTCCGGGGCCGATGCCTAGCCAAGGATTTTCTTTGAGCATCATTAAAGAGGACTTCCAAATGGTTATGCGCGAAGCCACAGAAGAACGCTCAGAAAAAATTCCCGAAAATTTTTCGGTGTTTGTTTTAAAGATAAGCGCAGAAAAAATAATTGCAAAAATGATTGCTGCAAAAACAATTTTTTTATTGGAAAGGGTGAATATCGCAGTAACTAAAATAGACATAAAAACAGCCAGCCAAGCGCCGTAAGAATAAGTAAAATGCAGAGCGGTTAGCAAGCAAGTCAGAAAAAAAAGATTGAGAAAAATATATTTTAAATTATTTTGCGATTTGTATTTCATCAAAAAATAAATCCCAAAAAAAATTCCCGGTGCCAGATACATAGCCAAATAATTAGGTGAAGAATAAAAAGCTTGCAAGCGATTGTCATAAGTAACTATCCCGGAGATTTTATAAATAATAGCTATAAAACCAACTAAAAATGAGGAAAAATACAGACTGGCATATATTTTTTCCAAAAAGTTTTCTTTCTGCAAGCTGGAATAAATCGCAAAAGAAAAAAGAAGAGGGATCACAAACCAGCTTTTAAGAATACCAAAGCCAACCGCATAGGAATTGTTAAAAAACAGCGACAACACTAAGCCAAGCAAAATAAGCCCGATACTGATTAATAGAAATTTTGGCAAACAGAGAAAATCATTCCACAAATTTTTTCTATTTTTTATTCCCCAAAGAAAGATTGCTATTGTGGACAAAATTTCGAAAACATTTGTTGGCAAATCAAAAATAGTTACACGAACCAAATATAAGGGCAGGCAAAAGATGGCCAGTAAAAGCAAGTTATTGAGAGAGATTATTTTTTCATAAGACGTCAGGGCTGTGCCTAGAGCTGCCAAAATTAACAGCAAGGGCAGCACGTGAACAGAATAGAGCGGATTTTCTACCAAAGAATGAAAAGAAAAAATAGCAAGGCTGGCGACACCGGCGGCAAAGAACTGATTTTTTCTAGCTGCTTGCCAAAAATTTTTAAAAACTAAAAATAGAAACGCAATAAAAACAAGAGCAGCCGGTATCCCCAGTTCAGCGGCAATATCCAGATATAAATTATGCGCATAAATCGGTTCGCGGTAATTCGCATCAGGCTTGATAGACAAAGAATACATGCCAATGCCAACGCCAAGCGGATGAGAAGTGATTATTGAAGCTGCTTGCTGCCAATTAACAAGCCTTCCTTGATTGGAGCCTTCTTGTGCGTCAAAACTGGAAACAAATCTACCCGTGACCGGTCCATGCGGCATGGTTATCAAAAGAAAAATAAAAATTATTATGCCAAAGAGCAGTTTTTTGGCGGTATTTTTGGAAACTATCGGTAAGACTATAAAAGCGGATGTGATAAGGGCGACATAACTGCCGCGAGTAAAAGTCATAATATCGGCAATAATGATCAAAAGTGAAAAAATAAAAAACAGCTTTTTGTGATTTTTTGATGTTGCCCAAAGAGCGATGGACCATGGAATAAGCAGGCCAAGATAATAAGAAAACATGTGTGGGTCAGGAAAGTTGGCCACTGCACGCATATAAGTGGTTCCTTCGCTATTGACTAGCCAGCTGGGGTAAGTTAGCACCGCCTGAGAAAAAGAATTGCCCAAAAAGAAAGGAGCAATACTGCGAGCCAAGAAATCATACACAGGATCAATGCCAAAAATAAACTGAGAAACAAATTGAATAATGCCAAAAGTTGCCAGCAAAGCTCCGCCGCCAACCAATGCCGCCAGTGTCTTGCGTTGGGCTGTCTTTTCTTTGAAAACGGAAACAGCTACAAAATAAACAGGCAGCAGTGATAGCAAAAAAAATATTTTTCGCAGCGACCAGGACAGATTATGTGAAAACAAAAGAGAAATAAATATAAGAAAAATAAAAACTAAAAGACAGCAGGTTGTTTTGTTTTTTGGCAGCAAGAGCGATTTATTTTTCAAAGCAATAAATAGCCAGGCTATAAATATGGCGGGAATAATGACGCGTACTATTGCCAAATCAATTCCTGTTGCCGGATTCAGGGCAAACTGGAAGGGCAGGAAAAAGCAGAGAAAGTAAAAAATATAATTAAACATAACTGGCTATATTTTCTTAAAAGCTAAAGCGATCTTTTTTAAGAGTTTAATGAATAGCGAAGCAGCCGTTCCAAAATGTTTTTTAAAATAATAATCCTGTGACTGATAATAAAATTCTTTCTGTTTTTTGATGTCAGAAATGCTTTGTCCTCCCAGGTGCAAAACTTTGACAGACGGTAAAATTATAATTTTTTTCCCCAGAGACCGGATGCGCTTGCATAAATCGATATCCTCAAAATAAAGAAAAAATTTTTCATCAAAACCTCCGCATTCCAGAAAAGTTTTCTTCCGAATGGCAAAAGCTCCGCCGCTGACCCAATCAGCCTCGCTGGGTGCAATTTGTTTTTGAAAAAAATCATCTTGCTTACTGCTAAGATTATTCAGCAGCGTGCGCCAAGGAGTAATTGTCTTGCCGGCGCTCCAAGGCTGGATGGATCCCGACGCCATAACCAAGACTGGAGCAACAATGCCTAAATTCAAGTCAGCAAGAGCTTGGGCAATGTCGTCAATATTGGAAGTTTTAAGTTCTGTGTCCGGATTTAGAAAAAAAAGAATCTCACCGATGCTCTCTCTGGCGGCCAAATTGCAAGCTTGGCCAAAGCCGACATTGCTCTGATTCTCAATAATTTTTAGATCAGGTTTTTCTAAAAAATTAAGCAAAGGTTCGCTGTCATTGTTAGCCAGCAGTATTTCATAGGAAACAGCGGGAGCATGTTCATAAATAGATTTAATGCATTGTTGCAAAAATTGCCGGCTTTGATAATTTACGATAATAAAAGAAATATTCATAGATTGGAACGGAGATTTTTAAAATCATTATAAGCTTTGCGGACAAGAGCAGCAGTGTCTTTTTTCCTGAAAACAATATCGCAGGTATTTTTAATTTTTCTTATCTGCAGATAGAAAAAAAGCCATATTTTTTGGAAAAAAGAAGCATTTAGATGGAAAAAAAGAAGCCCGGAAAGCACCAGCCAGTAAAGTTTAGCAGCGTTTTTGTTGGAACTTTGTTCCAAGTGTTGCAAGTGTGCTTCCGGGATAATGCAAAGATCAAAACCAGCCTTCTTGGCGCGCACAGAGAAATCAGCATCTTCATAGTAGAGAAAAAATCTTTCGTCAAAAAGTCCTATCTTTTTAAAAACTTCTTTTTTAACCAGCATGGAACAGCCGGTTATGTATTCTGTCGCGTAAGGTGAAACTGACGGCACTTCGTATAGATGAAAAGCTTTCATTTTTAACCAATTTATTTTTCCTCCAGCGAACCAAATTTTGTTGTTAGCTGAAAAAATCAAAGGACTGGCAATGCCGATGTTCGGATTTCTTTTCATTGTTTGGATGAGGATAGACAGGGTTGTTTTTTCTACGAAAGCATCGTTGTTAAGAATAAAAACATAATCAGCAAATTTTTCGAGAGCAAAACGGATGCCAACATCATTGCCTTTGGCGAAACCAAGATTAGTGTCATTTTTTATAAAGTGCGCGCGAGAAAAAAACTGTTTAGCTTGTTCAAAAGATCCGTCTTTGGAATCATTGTCCACTACAACTACTTCGAATTCGGGATAATCAGATTGATACAAGGACGACAAACAGCCGTTCAATGTGTCTTTGCCGTTAAAATTAAGCACGACAATGAAAACGGTGGGTTGTTTGGTGTAATTATTCATAGCAAAATTAAACACAAAAAGCTTATTCAAAACGCAAGACCCGAAGAAGTTATTTGGCTAGAAAAATACTGGATAATTCCTTAATTGTAATCGTGCGGGTAAGCCAGAGAAAAAAGATATATATCAGCGAACTAAACAACACTCGAGGCAGAAAACCCAAGTCGCTAACAAGATATAAAAAAGCGGCCATAGCTGCTCCTGAAATCAAGATGCGTGCAAGCGGCCGGAAAGAAGGCTTGTAGCCTACATATTTTGCCGTCAAAATAAAACCTGCCGCCGCCACAAAGAATTCGGTGAAAGCGGAAATAATTGCCGAGCCTGTATAGGAAAACAACGGAATAAATATTAAATTAGCGGTGACATTGAAAATTGCACAGCCCACCAGCGCCCAAAGCAATTTTTTTTGATGATTGCTCGCAATCAGAATGCTGTTGAAAAAATTGCCGAAAAAAATAAAGGCTAAGGAAAAAATAAGTATGCGCAAAGTATTGGCTGACTGAGCAAAAGCAGCGCCACCGATGAGATTAATGATGCCTTCAGAAAGAAAAAGTGTTCCAATCACAATCGGCACCAGCAAAACCAGAAACACCTTGGTTGTTTCATTGGCAACGTGCGAGAACTGCGGCTTGTCGGAAAAAATATGCCGAGAAAAAATAGGGAAAACCAATCCGATTATCATAGCCGGAAAAAAAGAAACATTTTCAATTACCTTATAGGCCGCATTGTATATGCCGACCTCTGTGTTGGTTTTTAATACGGAAAGAAGAATAGTGTCTATTTTAAAATAAACAAAGATTACGATAGCGGAAATTCCTAGCGGCAAAGCTTCTTTAAAAAAACTTTTCCAATAAACGTAATCAAATTGCAGACTTAGTTTGGCGTATTTTCTCAAAAAGAAAAGGACGGTGGAGAAATTAAAGATCATAGCGGCCAGCACCGAAAGTATTATAGCAAGGAATCCCCAGTTATTTTTAACGGCCAAGATTATTATGGAAATCTGCAAAACCTTGCCCAAAACTTCCGCCAAAGCAACGCGGTCCATAGCCAGATTTTTTTGAAAAACACCATTGAGCACATTATAGGTGGAAGAAAAAACAAAAGAAGCTGCGGCAATTAAGATGCCCAGTTTGACATCGCTGGAATAGGGCAGAAAGAAAACCAAAATAGGAGTAAGGATAAAAACAGCCACCGAAGAAGCCAGTCTCAAAGTGAAAGCGTTGTTGAGAATTCTCTTTTCATCCGCGTTCGGGCGGGAAATTTCTCTGGCGGTTATCGAATATAAACCCAAATCAGCGAATGAACCAAAAAAAGCGAAAAATGCTAAAACCGTGGAATAATCTCCAAAGCCGCTTGTCCCCAGATAACGCGTAATAAAACCGATTCCGACCAAAGCTAAAATAGTCGAAAGAATTTTGGCTATTGAATTAAAAATCACATTGTACGCAATTTTACGCGCGATGGCCATGTAAATTTGTGAAAATCGAACCTAGCTTGAAAAGCTTGATTCTCAAATAAGAAAAATTAATTTCTTGAAACTAATCAATCATATCGGCTGGCTTTACCACGATTTTTCGATCTTCCCCTTCGCCGGTGCTTTCAGTGGAGACCTCGGGGTTTTTGGAAAGTTCAAGATGAACAATTCGGCGTTCATAGGTTGACATCGGTTTCATGAAAATTGCACGGCGCTGAGCCAGGGCTTCATCCGCGGCAGCGCGAGCCTGTTCGATTATGGACTGATTTTTTTGCTGGCGGTAGGAATTTACATCCAAAGTAAAACGGATTTTTTCCGGCAGCATTTTTCTGACCATCAGGCGAGCCAAATGCTGGATGGCCTGCAAGTTCGCTCCATATTGTCCGATAAGAAAATTGGAATCGTTTTCTGTTGTTATGTTGCAAATTACATTTTCATCATCCTGAGACTCCGCAAGAGAAACTTGTCCGGAAAAACCCATTTTTTCAAGCAGCTGTTCAATTGTATTTTTGATGGTTTCCTTTGTTTTTTCATCCATAATATTTGTAAATTTACGAAATTAGCTTTTAGATTTTTTTTCAATCAGAATTTGTTGGATAAGCATAAACAGTGTTCCGGTCAGCCAATAAAGCGAAAGGCCAGCTGGGAATTTTATGCCTATAAACAATGTCAGGAATGGTCCTATATATAGCATCTGCTTGCTCATCATTTGCGCGAAATCCGGTTTTCCGTCAGGATCTTTTTTCTCCGGCTGTGGCTGGCTCTGCATTAATAATTTTGTTTGGAAGTACTGTGCTATAGCAGCCAAAACAGCAAAAACATAGCTTGGTTTGGTCAGGTCTACTAATGAAATAAAAAACTTATCAATTGTTCCCGGGTTAGCTACAAACGAATACAGTTCAGCAGTGTCTATAACCAGCCCATTGCCGGAAATTTTTATAAGAACCTGATAAATGGCAATCAAAAAGACCATTTGGACAACTAGCGGCAAGCAACCTGAAAAAGGATTGGTCTTATGCGTCTTATAAAGTTCCATCATCTGCTTGGTTTGCTGTTCCTTGTCTTTAACCCGCGCTTGCAGCTCTTTTATTTTCGGCTGCAATTCCTGCATTTTTTTCTGCGATTCGATCTGTTTTTTGTATAACGGAATAAGCGCTACTCTGATCAAAATGGTCAGCAGTATGATTGAGATGCCGAAATCGCCTCCCGGCACGATATTATAAAGAAAAACCAGAATATTATAAAGCGGCTGATAGACTGTAACGTGAAAAAATCCCAACATTCCTTTGTTTGTTCTCTTTTAAGGAGAATCTTATTTTAATAATTTAGCTTTTGTAAAAATATGCTCGAAAACGGTAACAATTTTTGCAAATTCATATTTTTCCTGAACAGGCTTTGGAATAATAATAATGTCAAAACCTGGCTTCAAGGATTCAACATGCGTCCGCGCGGCATTTCGCAGCAATCGCTTGATCCGGTTTCTCTCGACAGCTTTCTTGGAAAAATTCTTACCGACCGAAAAACCAATTCGAGTTTCCGCATTCCGGGATGGCGCGTATTTTATGGAGATTCCATCCAGAGACAAAAAGGACCCTTTGGAATATACAGCCGAGAAATCTTCGCGTTTGGTCAGTCTGTTTTTTTTGGCTAGCATATCGGTTGATAATAATTAGCGCGGGGAAGCCATCTAGACAGAAAGCTTTTTGCGACCAATTTTTCTTCGCTTATTGATTACTGCTGCGCCTGTTTTAGTGCTCATGCGTTTAAGAAATCCGTGACGGCTTTTGCGGCGGCCTTTCTTGGGTTGATAAGTGCGTTTCATATGAGATATTGTTTAATTTATTAACTATATTCAAGTGTACCAGTACGCCATAAAAAGTCAACCAGTTTTTGGTCAAAAAAAAGCTTAACAGAGTCATTTTTGCCAAAAACAAATCACGTGGCTGAAAAAAGGGTTATAATTTAGAAAATTAGAGCAGAAAAGAATTTTTTAGGGGTGTTAATAAGGCAACCTTTTTTCGCAAGAGTATTGACAAAAAAACCAAACTGGGGATATTCTATAAGCATGTGGCAAAAGTAATTGATTAAAAGAGCCCTTAGTTAAGGGACGAAGGAGACTTATCCACTTATCCACATATTGTTAACAGTTAAACCTCATTTTTTCTAGCTAGCCAAGGAACGCTGTGCTATACTTTCCGATGCGTAACCAATAAAAGAGAAAATTGCCTTTTCGGAAACAAACAAAATAAAAAATAAAAGCGGGAACGCCCATTATTATATTTTCAGATAAGCAGTATTTTTAATAAAAATTCTAAAGAAAATTCATTTGACCGAAGATCACTTGAATTTTTGCAATCAGAATGAATAACGCGGAACTTTGGCAGGCAGCTTTGGGAGAGATAGAACTGTCCATTTCAAAAGCCAACTTCAGCACATGGTTCAAAAACACAACCATACTTTCCAATGAAAATGGAAGGGTTGTTATTGGTGTGCCCAATGGATTTGCCAAAGAATGGCTGGAAAATAAATATAACACCTACATCTTTAAGGCGCTGAGAAACTTCCAAAATGAAATTCGAGAAATCAGCTGCGTGATCTACAACGCTGATCAAATGCCGCCACAGGAAACAAAAAAAATAGATTCTGTTGTTTCAGTATCGCCGGATAAAAATAAAGAGCCGTTGCCGGGCGTTGTTTTTCAACCTAATTTTACGCAGCAGCAACCGCAAGAAGTTTTTGATAACAATATAAATTCACGTTACACTTTTGAAAATTTCATCATCGGCGAAAATAATGAATTAGCGCGCGCAGCATGCTATGCTGTTTCCCAAAACTTGGGCAAAATATATAATCCGCTGTTTATTTATGGCGGCGTTGGCTTGGGAAAAACTCATTTGCTTCAATCCATAGGCAATGAAGTCTTGAAACATGATCCCGCAAAAAAAATAAAATATATAACTTCCGAGCGCTTTGCTAATGAGCTTATCAACTCGATTCGCAATCAAACTGTCAATGATTTCAAAGCCGCCTACCAAGCCATAGACCTTCTTATTATCGATGATGTGCAGTTTTTAGCGGGCAAAGAAAAAACCCAAAATGAATTTTTCCACATCTTTAATGCGCTTTATCAAATAAACAAACAGATTGTCATCAGCAGTGATCGTCCGCCCAAGGCGATTGCAACCTTGGAAGAAAGATTGCGCTCGCGTTTTGAAGGCGGAATGATTGCCGACATTGGCAAACCCGATTTGGAAACCCGCATTGCGATTTTGAAAACCAAATCCGCCGAAAAAAACTTCAACATTGATGAAGAAGCCATTATATACATAGCGGAAAACATTAAAAGCAATATTCGTGAATTGGAAGGCGCGCTCAACCGCATCATCGCCGAATGTGAATTCAACAAAAAAATGCCTACGCTTAAATTTGTCCAGCAAGCTTTATCGGAAATAATTTCCAGCGGAAAAAAGAAAGGAGTTCAGCCGCAACATGTTATTGTCACCATTTCCCAATATTTCAATATCTCCAACAAAGAACTTTTGGAAAAGGGACGCAAGAAAGAAATTGCCTATGCGCGTCATCTGGCAATGTATATTATGCGCAGCGAACTCAATATTTCATATCCAAGCATCGGCAATCATTTTGGCGGACGTGATCATACAACTGCCCTGCATGCTTTTGAAAAAATCAGCAAAGACATGGAAATTAATGAAAAGGTCAGAGAAGATGTGACAAAACTAAAAGAATTAGTTTACGCCATCTAAATAAATTTAATAAAAGTAAAATTATAGAAAATTAATCAGCTTAAAATAAGCCCATATGAAACTAACTTGTACTCACGAAAACCTTAAAAAAGCTGTTTATAGTACCGAAAGAGTGGTTGGGAAGCAGATAACTTTGCCTATTTTGGAAAATATCTTGCTTCAGACCGACCATGGAATGCTAAAAATATCAGCTACTAATCTGGAAATTGGGGTTTTCTTGAAAATCGGGGCTAAAATTGAAGAAGAGGGTGAAATAACCGTGCCAGCCCGCCTGCTTAGCAATTTTGTTAATAATTTGGGAGCTGAAAGCACAGTATCTTTGTCTGTTATTGATCAGACGCTGCATATTGAAAGTGGCTCATCTAAGGCTCAAATAAAGGGTCTTTCGGCTCAGGATTTCCCGATAATTCCGGAAATGGAGGGTGATTTCCTTTTTTCACTGTCAGCTCAAGAGGTCAAAGAAGCTATTCCAAGACTGGCTATTTGTGTTTCGCCTGATTCAACCCGTCCAGAACTTTCCGGAATAAACATGCTTTTGCAAAAAATCGAAGTGCGGATGGCGGCTACTGATAGTTTTAGGCTTGCTGAAGCCATTCTAGTCCCAAAAACAGAAAACGAGAGAAATCTGGACATCTTTATCGAGAAGACAAATTCCATAATTATTCCCCTTAATGCCGTTTCGGAAGTTTTCCGGGTTATCGGCAATGATACCCAGGAAATAAAGGTGGGCATAGAAGAAAGTCAGATATTTTTCCAAGTGGACAACGTGAGGATAGTTTCTCGGCTTATTAACGGCAAATATCCGGAATATCGCCAAATTATTCCCCAAAGTTTCGCAACCAAGGTAGTTTTGGAAAAAGACAGTGCTTTGCGGGCGGTTAAAATTTCCGGAATTTTTGCCAGCAACAAGACGGGAGAAGTAAAATTTACCGCGGATGACAAGAAAAACACAGTTACAGTTCAATCCAGAGCGGAGGAAGTTGGAGAAAATAGCACAATTTTGGAGACCGAGATCACTGGTCCGGCTCAGGAAGCAATTTTCAATCCGCGCTATATGGCGGACGGAATTCAAGCTGTTTCCGGTCCTAAACTGCTCCTGCTGATGAACAGCGGATCTTCGGCGGCTGTGCTTCGGATGGCGCAGGGCGAAAAAAATGAAGAAGTGCCGACTTATACATATATCATAATGCCGATAAAGAATTAAGGTTCTTTTAAACAAATATTTTTAGGAAGCTCAAATAAATCAACAAAAAACGAAAGGAGTATTATATGAAAAAATTGTTCCTTGGTTTTTGGTTCTGGCAAAAAATTGCTTTGAGACATTCTTGGCTGGGCAAAATAAAAAGATTAATTTGGAATAGAAGCATTAAGCTTCAATGGAATCGTCTTTGGATAAGAAAAGATGAGTTTCATAAATCATTGAATTGGGACAGTGAGGCTGTTTTGGGAATAAGCCAAGAACAGAGAAAGATATATGTTGATGATTTGGTAAAACGTCGGCATATTGCTCACGAACGTGATTTAATGAAAAAAAGCCCAGCATTTCGTGTTATGGTAAACAATCGTTAGCAGAGCTTCTAGGGGGATGATCAAAAACCATCCCCGCTTCCTAAAAGTATTTGTTTGAATATTCTATTATGAAAAAAATCGGAAGCCTGCTGGACAGGAGAAAATTGTCTAAGAGGATAAACATTGACCAAGAAACTATTTGCTATATTTTCAGGCAAATTATCAAGGAGGAATATGGCAAGCAAGGCGCTGAGAACATAGTGCCGGTTTTTTTTAAAGATAAAAAAATATTTGTGAAAACCGCAGGATTGAATTGGGCCAGCGAAATTTTGACAAACAAAAAACAGATCATCAAAAAAGTGAATGAACAACTTGGCGGAGAAGAAATTGTGGATCTGGAAATGTCGCAATAGCAATTGACTCGGGAATGTTTATGGTATAAAATAAGCATTAGTTTGAAAAAATATCGGGGTGTGGTGTCAACGGCTAGCACGAGTGGTTTGGGACCATTTAGACAGGGTTCGAATCCCTGCACCCCGACCAGTTGAGACGAACAGAGGCAAGAGCCTCTGTTTTTGTTTTATTCAAAGGTAGTTTATGCAGTTCTAACCTTTCATATTCTGCTTTTAACGCAGGATAACCATTTTCAATTGGCACAAGCCATTCATTGGCTTGAATAGTGAGTTTTCCATCTAAAATTATCGGGTGCGAACCTAATCCCATTAAAATTTCTTTTTTCTTTTGCAAATCACCAGTTAAAAACTCTTTGTGAGCATAGGTCGCAAAGGTAAAAGTTTTTTCCGTAAGCTCTAGCCAGTTTTCTGCCCTGTTTTCTGTCTCCCTCAATTGTTCTTTTATTTTTAGAATATCATTCTGAAGCGTTTCTTTTTCTTTTAAAAACTGTTCATCATCAATCAGCATACGATATCTCATTTTTGTAAGCTCATCCAAATTATTTTGTTTTTCTGTTAAGGTTTTATGTTGCATTTCGTAAATTCTGGCTCTGCATTCAATCTCATTGTCGTTTTTACTATTTAAATCCTCTAATGCCCATTCCAAAAATTCAGGCAAGATAGAAAGTTTACTAATCTCCCGTTCAATTTGAAGCTCTAAATCTTCTTTTCGTATAGCTTTTCTTTGCGAACAATTTAAATCTCGCTTTTTTCTAGTGCAGTGATAGTAAGTAAATTCTTTTATCTTACCAGTGCTTCTAATAATTTTTCTTTTAGTTTCTGCTGTATGCACACAACCGCATTCACCGCAACGGATAAGTCCAGTAAAAGCAAACTCGTGTTTCTTTGGTCTTGGCTTTCCTTTTCTTCCTAATAATATTTGCACTCGGTCAAACTCTTCCAATGAAATCATAGCTTCGTGTTTACCTTGATATTCTTTGCCACGACAAGAAATAATTCCAGTATAAAAAATATTAGTAAACATTCTATAAATACTGCTTCTTGCAAGCTCCTTCCCGCCGTGTTTTTTGTATTTTCTTGTGCGATATCCCCATTGTTTATTTGCTATATTCAATATTTTAGGTGGGGTATAACTTCCAGTAAGCATCAAATCAAACATTTTGCGAATAAGATTAAAGCGTTCCTCATCTTTTATGATAGTTCTGCTTGCTGGGTCATTAAGATATCCCTCTGGCGGTAAGCTTGGAAGCCAGCCATCATTACGCTTTTTCTCATTACCTCTTTTTACATTTTTGCTAAGGTCTAATATGTATTGATTAGCCATTCCACTTTCAACACTGAAGAGCAGAACATTATCATCTGGAAGAAATTGCCTATCTATTGTTTGAATTGATTTCATTATCCCTTGCTGAAGCATCCAACTAATTTTTCCGCTATCAATCGGATTTCTTGATAAACGATTTATTTGCCAGCATAAAATTCCGTTTGCTTCTCCATTTTCAATTCTTTCCATCATTTCATCAAAGATTGGTCGGTTGTTTGGTTTCTTTGCTGACTTTGCTTCAGTATAGATTTTCTTAATATCCAAATTTAAATCACGAGCAAGTTGCTTTAGACGATTAACTTGGTCATCAATAGACTGAACTTGTCGGTCTTCGTTTTCCGATGATTTTCTAGCATAAAGGAAATATTTAATTTTTTTATCATTGTCATTGTTTTTCATATAATTGTGTGTACTTAAATTTATTTAATTAGAGATACTAAAAGGACGGTTCTGACTTGTCCAACTTTCCAAAGGATTGCTGGCAGAACCGCCCATCTAGTAAGACGATAAAATCCTTTGGTTATTGAGTTGGACAAGTATCTAAATTATAGCATTTTTGTGTTTTTTAGCAACGCATAATTAGAGTGGCTTTGGTTCAGAATTTTAATCATTCGCCTGTATTTTCTGGTCGGCTTCCCTGCGTAGTAATGACGCTTCAATCCTTCATTAATCTTTTCCATCTTTTCCTCCATATCAAGCACTTTGAATACATATCTGTATTTTGATTGTCGGTTTTCATTCTTTGATTTATAGGTTAACTCATAGCAATGCCGACATCCGAAATAATCTCCGCTCTTATAAAGCACACCAACTCTTCTGCCACAGAAAACGCCATTTTTTGAAAGCGGACAAACGAACCAATATCTTTTACCGCCGTAATTGCAAGGGGAAGAAACCAGTGATGCTCTGTAATCAAAGTTCTTTTTTTCTCCATCATCTTCGGTCTGGGAATAATTGAAGCGGATATAATTTTCTCCATCCAGTATGGAAACTGTAATGCCTATGCTGTCATTTTTTTCCGACCAGCTATTGCTCCACTGAATTCCACCAGATTTCCATCCATCCAGATAGCCATATTTTTTCAGCCACCACATTTCAACTTTTTTCAATCTATCTGCTTCTGTTTTATTTGACCAACTCCATCTTCCCATAATTTTTTCAAATTATTACCGAAATCATTAGAGATTGATTTCTTCTCTTGATTATATTTATGCTTTGTATTGGGCAAAATATTAATTTTCATCGTTTGCCTGTTTTTTCAATATTTTTTCCAAACGAACCCATTTATTCTTCCTTGGATATTTCAACATCTACCGCTACTGGCAGAGGAATATCCTGTCCATTTCTCTGTGCCTGCAATCTTTGTAGTTCGTGCAGTGCTTTGTAAATTCCTTTCTCAATACTGGTTTCGTAACGAGTAAATTTTCCATAGGTATCATTATTTACAAAATCATAGCTGAATGCTTCTCCAAGAGTTTTTTCTTTTTCTGAAAACATCTCCTTTCTGTCATCTTCAACCATTTCACTTTCTATCTTCATAGCTCTTTTTAATCTCCAAATGTTTGCGATTATTCTATCTGAAAAAAGAAGCTCTATTTCATTGGCTGGTTTTAATTCACCTCTAATCTTTTTTTCTAACTCCAAAAGCTCCTCTTCACTCTCATCTCTTAATAGAACACCTCCGCTTAAAAGCCCGTGCTTCAATGCATTGTATCTGCTAATAGATTTACCTTCTTCGGTTTTAACTCCGCCCAATTTAGCATTCTCTCTGTTAGCTTCTAATTGTTTTTCTGATATTTCGCTCATAGTTTTTATTAACTGTTCTTATACTGTTTATCAGTATCAAGTCAGTCTTTTTTATAGTGTCTGAAATCTTTTCTAAAGCCATATTTTATATTTAATTTAATATAAATAATATAATTACCTTTCCTTTAGAGGAATAATATAGACTATAGTAATAACTCTAGTATTTACTATAGTAGTGAGTTAAAAATCTGCTACTATAGTAAGAACTATTTTTTTTCCACGATTGGAATACTAGCGTAATCATATTTTTCAATAATTTCCCTCTTTATCTTTTCAAGAAGTGATTTTTCAAAAAGACAATATTTAAAATTTCTTTTTTGAGGAACTTGCACATTTAATGCATTGTCATACTTACTTTTCCAAACAGTGAAGCCAGAAATGGTAAAGTATTCCCCAAGCTCACCCTTGAAAGTCAAGGTAGCATTTGCAAGTAAATTTTCGTGTTGTCCTGAAGTTAGTTTTACACTTGCGGTAATCTCTACAATGTTAATTCTCATATAATTTTTATCCATTTATGATTTAGATAGTTAGTTGTATGCTTGATGGTTTAAAACCTGCTGGGGTTCATTTTTGCCCTCAATTCCTGTTGTCCTCAGGGGCACTGTAATGTTTTCCAGATGTGCTAAGATTGCCCTTTTTTCTTTTCTAGTATAATCATTTTTGTCCACCAGTCTTTGAAACCAGCGATGGATGGATTGACGATTAAAACCTTGTCCCTTTACTGCTTCAGAAAAACATACATAACTGCTCCAAAACGGTTTCTTTTTAGTTATGTTTTTAAATCTTCTTTCTAAGGATTTCATAATTGTAATTTTGGTTAATTTTTAATATTCGCTATCTATCTTTTCCTGACGCTTCTTCAGTTCAAGATAGTTCTGTTTTGTCATTGGTTTGTATATGAGTTTCACAAGACGAACAAGCCGAACACCTTTTTCAAAAGCTTCATCTCGGCTTATTTCTATGCCAAAACGATTTTTGTAAATTGTTTGGAATTTTTCAATTTGTTCGCTTGTGAACATAAAGTTATTCGCTATAAATTCTATTTTTTAACATTTTTACATTGTCAAAAAATGTTCGGGCTTTTACTTCTAATTTGTCGGCAAAATAGTCGTCCACAACCTTTTCAATTCCTAGTTCTCGGTGAAATATGAACTGCACTTTTTTAGGATTGGATTTGTCCAAAGAGACAAGCTCAAAACCCGCACTTATAATTGCGGAACTACAGCCTAAATCGTAAGTTGTCATAAAGTCCTGATAATTGTCGGAAGAAATACGACCTTGTTTCTCCGAGATGCCACTTAATTGATTTTTGGTCATATAATTTTTTGTTAATTATTATGCCCTCTAATCATTAATGGCGAATTTCACTCTAATTTTTTAAAAACAAAAAACTCCCTTTATTTTGGGAGTTATTTTTTGAAAAAGTTATAAATTTTTATTGGTGAATTTCGCTACTATTCTTCAAACACTTCGGGAGTTTGCTTTTTTAGATATTCACTGATATCCGAATTGTTTTCATCTTCTCTGTTGTCGGATTTTGTATTTTTATCTAGCGGTGGAATTAGAGTAATTTTAATTTTGTACGAGTTCCCATTTTTTTCAGAAGATGTGTGATAAGGATAAAATGGGTCATAGTCTAGTGAAAAATAGTCCTGAAGTGATTTTGCCAAAAGTTCTTTCTGTTTCTTATACTTATCTCTTGCTTCAGGATTTTTAATGGCAAGCTCACCGTTAACTTGTGCCAATACTTTTAGAAATGTCCACGCTCCACTCGGATTAGGATTATTACCCTTGCCAATAAAGCCCATATCTTTATAGCTAGCGTTTTCTTTGAATTGCTTTACTTGGATAAAAACATTTTCGTTATCTAAAAATTTGATTGTGAAATTTTCCCACCTTGTACCAGCAGGAAGCTTATGTGGAAATTTTTGTTTAGCTTCTAATTTTGTTGCAACAATTGCTTTTAGCCCTTCCTGTAAGCCAATGACCTCAATTTTCAGTGGAGTTGTTGACATACCAAAAAATGGAGCGAGTTTATCTTGAGCAATTTTACCCTCATCATTGAGAAACTCATCTTTTGTTTTTGTTAGAGTTTCAGACGATTGTAGATTAAAATAAATTTTGCTAAATTCTCCCGCTATTTCCCGCTCTAAAATTGGAGTATATTTTTCTATAACGGTTTTTTCATCAACTTTCTTTTCATTAACAAGAAGCCAACCGAATAATCGGTGCAGTTTTTCAACTAGAAATATGCCCATCGTCTGAATTTCAAGCGATTTAGATTGCAGTGCTTCATAAACCAGTTCTTTTATTGCCTCGTCTTCTTCAATATCTCTTAAATAAACAGCAAAATAGTAATATGTTGCTCTTTCTCCTTCTGTTTTTGCATTTCTGATATGTCTTTTAATATCATCTAAATTAAAACCCAAGCTTGCAGAGGGGTCTCCCTTTTCTTTCATATAAGCTCTGTAAAAAAATGCCAAAGGTCTAAAAAATTTAGCTTTTGGGTCTGCTATAATCCTATCTAATTCCATTTGAAAACCAGTATGATTTTTAGCAAACAGGGGAGCTGAAAGAACCTTTAGGAGCCAGAATTTTGTCCAATCAGTAAGCGAGTTACTATGATAAGTTTTCCAAACCCTCTCATATTTTGAATGAATGATATCCTCCTTTGCCCCATAAAGAAACTTGTTTAGTTCAGAAAAGTAAAAACCTAAATATCTGCACACTAGATAAGTTAGAGAGGGTCTCATTAAAACCAAAGCTATTAGGTCATTGAGCATTTCTGTGTTTCCTAAATCTACCCCAGATTTAAGATAATATTTTAAGGCACTCATTTCTGTTTTTTTGGTATCATTTCCATTTTTTATTTTTCTTAATATAGTTGGTATCTTCTTGCCTATTCTTGCAATTTTTTGTTTAGAAGTTTCATTTAAGTTACCGTATGGATTATAAAACTTCAATTCTTCAATGCCTGATGTGTTTTTAAGTTTTTCTAATTTAGTTTTTTCATTAAGCCTTAGATTATAGCTCCTTAAAAACAATACTAATTTGTCTACTATGTGGTTTAGCGTATCGGCACTTTTTGACATTATTACTATATCATCAGCATATCGGAAGTATTCAAAATCCCCATTGCTCTTTAAGTCATCAATAAATGTATCAAGCGGATGGAGATAAGCATTTGCCAAAATGTGAGAGGCGTTAGCTCCCTGCGGAACACCGCACATAGTTGGATTTTCCGACCAGCTCTTTAATTGTTTTGATAATATTTCAAGAATTTTAGCATCATTTATTTTGAATTGTTCATTTAATACTTTTAAAAGAGTGTCTATGTGTATATTTTCATAATAAGTTTGTATATCAAATTCAACACGCCAAGTTAATTTTTTTTCAAATGCCTCTATTTGCTTATCGCAAAAAAATACCCATTGGTTCTTGTATGGTTTGAGAAATTTTTCTTTACTAGCTATCCTGTTGCCACAACAAAAGCTGAAAAGTTTTTTATCAATTATATTACCTAAAACGGATGGGTTAAGAAGAGCTTGGAAAATTATCCTATCAACAACTGAAAATATGCAGATAGGACGAACTCCTAAATTATCTTTTGAAGCATAAATATAGTCAGCTTTATCTGGTTGATATTTTCCTTGTCTTAGATATTCCTGAAGCGTTTCAAAAAAATCATCGCCAAGATGAACAATTGCACTTATTGAAGGTCTCCAAATTGGGTCTAGGGGCAGGCTACTTTCATCAGTTTCATATTTTAAATATAAGAAAGCCTGTTTAAGATTTTCTTTAGAAGTAAATTTATCAAACAAATCCATATAATTATAATAGTAATTTTCCCTTATTTTACGCCAAAACCCTCAAAAAATCAAGCTTCTGAGTGGTTTATGGACTTAGAATTTTTTATAAGATTTTTCTGGCTGAAAGAAATTACCAGCATTGACAGTATTACATTATGGGTATATATTCATAATATATATTCAATTAAATAACTAATATAGAAAGGTAGGTGATAAATATGCCAAGAGGAAATCAAACAGGTCCAATGGGAATGGGTCCAATGACAGGGAGGGGAATGGGTTCTTGCGGAGGCGGTGGTTTGGGCAAAGGAAGAGGATATGGTAGAGCGATGTGTGGTTGGTTCTATCAGAAATACCAAGTTATGCCAAAAAATGAGAAAAGAGATTTGCTAAAAACTGAAATTGAAGATTTGAAACAAGAAATTCAGATGGTTGAGGAAGAATTAAAAGCATTGGAAGAAAAGTAGTTTTCATTGGAAACAGTCTTTCTTCTTCTTTAGCTAGCTAATAAGGAAGAAGGAGATTGTCTTTTATGATATAATAAGATAAATTACAAATTATTATGACTAGACCAAGACTTTGCAGAAGGCTTTGTTTCAAGCCCAATGCTCATTATTTCAAGCCTCAAGGTATTCCGATGCGTCAATTAAAAGAAATTGTTTTAACTAGAGAAGAAATGGAAGCAATTAAGCTTAAAGATTTTGATGGATTAGAGCAAACTGAAGCAGCCGAAAAAATGAATACCTCACAAAGCACTTTTCAGCGAATTTTAACATCCGCCAGAATGAATATTGCCGAAGCGATTGTAAAAGGCAAAGCATTAAAAATTGAAGATTAAAATAAAAACATATGAAAAAGATAGGTTCGTATTTGTTTTTGGCTGGAGCTTTGATATTTGCGCTTATTCTTGCCTATATATTTCTAAACGCCAAGCAAAAAAATAATAGCGACAATCAGAATACTATACTTTTCTATGGAGACAGCTGTCCCCATTGTGCAGAGGTTGAAAAATATATTACAGATAATAATATAAAAGAGAAAGTAATCTTTGTTGAAAAAGAAGTTTATAAAAATGCGGATAATGCTAAACTTCTTCAAGAAAAAGCAAAGAGGTGCGAAATAAAGGATGCTGATATCGGAGTTCCCTTTTTATGGTTGCCTTCGGGCAATTGTTATATGGGAAATGACGATATAATAAAAATTTTTAATGATAAAATAAATGAAAAATAAAAGAAAAATTCTGTTTTTTCTAACTGTTTTTTCTTTTTTAATTACATCTTCAGCTAAAGCAATCTGCCCTATTTGTACAGTGGCGGTTGGGGCTGGCGTGGGTCTTTCTCGCTGGCTTGGAATTGATGACACAATCACTGGTCTTTGGATTGGTGGGCTCACTGTTTCAATGATTATGTGGACGATTGACTGGCTGGGCAGAAAGAATGTTTATTTCAAAAAAAGGAAGACTATTATTGCAGTAGTATATTACCTTTTAATAGTTGCTCCGCTTTATTGGATGGATATTATTGGGCATCCCTTTAATAAGATTTGGGGAATAGATAAATTGTTTCTAGGAATTGTATTCGGAAGCATTGTTTTCTGGTCTGGAGCAAATTGGTATTTTTATCTTAAAGCCAAGAATAATGGACACGCCTATTTTCCTTTTCAAAAAGTGGCTATGCCTGTAGGTCCATTGATTATCCTAAGTTTTATTTTTTATTTCTTAACTAAATAAGTCTATGGAAAACAAAATTAAAAATTTGGAAGAGTTTGTAGAAAAAATTGACCAGATGAAAAAGCAGGATAAAATGGACTTGTCCTCTGACCAAGACTTGAGCTTGGCGATTATGAACCTTATCAGCATTGAGGAACATTTCTTTTTCACTGCAGAAAAAACAGGCAAAGATGAATATTTTGATTTACTCAAAGAAGTAAGAGAAATGCGAAAATCTCTTCTCAAAAAAATTATCAAAGAATACGAAGGCGAAGTCTGGTGTATATCTAAACATCTTTTAGCTGCTTCAATGCGACTTATGGAAGTTGGAACAAAACAATTAGGAATGGATAAGAAAGAAGAAGCCAAAGAATTATTTCAGAAAGCCTATAATCTCTACGGAATGTTTTGGGCATTAAATATGAAATTAGTCGGGACAGATGATATTAAAAAGATTGATGAAAATGCTCTGAACAAACACGACAAAAAACCAACGGGTTTCACTGGAAAGTTAAGGGAATTGGTGCGAAAAGCGATTGATTGTTGTATTGAATGATAATAAAAAACAAATGATAATTTTTTAGAACTTTTTAACATTCCATATGCCCAATATAAATATTTTAATATTGGCAAGTTTAGCAGGCTTGGCTACCCTAGTAGGATTTTTTCTTGGTAGCCTTTTTAAGAAAACAAAAAAGAATATTATTCTTAGTGCGAGTTTTTCAGCTAGTCTAATGATTTTAATATCAGTCTTTGAACTCATTCCAACTGCTTCCAAAGACATTGATATAAAAAGTTTGATTTTTTGGGTTATGCTCGGAGCTTTCATAATATGGATAGCTAATCTGGTTATTCCGCATTTGCATTCAATGAAGGAAATCAAGAATTGTAAAGATAAATGTTTAATGAAAATAGCTTATCTCGTCGCTGTTGGGCTTGTCCTTCACGATTTCCCTGAAGGTTTTGCTATTCCAAGTTCATTTGGTCATTCAGCGTCGCTCGGATTTATGGTTGTATTGGCTACATTTTTTCATAATATCCCAGAGGGGTACATTCTGACATTGTCGCAAACAAAATCTAGTGGAAATAATTTTTGTTTTAGGGCAGCTATATTTTCCGTGCTGGCTACTTTTTTGGGAGCTGTTTTAGGCATTAGTTTGCTTAATAGTTTCCAAAATCTCAATCCAATCCTTCTGTGTTTAGCGGCTGGAGCTATGATTTTTATTTCTTTTCACGAACTGCTTCCTGAAAGTTTCAGACACAAGGACATTAAAACATTTTTATTAGGTATTATTTTAGCAGCCGTTGTTTATTTTATTTTAGGTTTATTATAATTTTTTAATATCGTGCTATAATTCAACTATATGAACAAACAAAAAGTAAATTATTTCATTGATTTTCTAGCTTTTCTCTCTTTTGTTGCCACCGCTCTTTCTGGTTTGGCAATTAGGTTTTTTATGCCTAGTGGAGTTCGCCAAGGAAGATTGCAAGAATTTTTAGGAATTCAAAAAGGAGTTTGGTCGGAAATTCACGACTGGTCGGGAATATTTCTGATTATTTTTGCTATAATCCATCTTATTCTTCATTGGGATTGGATTGTATGTATGACAAAGAATATGTTCCAGTCTAATAATGGCGAGAATAAAATAGAAAAAAATCAATAGCATTAAGGTTAAAAGCTTAAGTCTGGTATATAAACATACTCATTATTCTCTTGAAATACAGTTCTAACACTGTTCACGATTGCCGACAGCCAAAATTAAAAAGGCGTTCGTAAGAATGTCTTTTTTATTTTACTTATTGGAACACAAGGGAGTCGAACAAGGAAAGGGGTCGGGGAAACGTGAGTTTTCCCGGGGTGGAAGTATTGAAACCGCAAGGTTTCAAAAAGCGATCCGCCAGCTGGCGGAGAGCGCGTGAGATTCCCTACTCCCCGACAAAAATTAAAAAAAGATCCTTCCGGGTCTTGTTTTAATTTATTATAGTTGAGAAATTGCTTTAAGTATGGTTATATTATAGAGTATTATAACAATTAAAAAACAAAATATGTCAGAGGAAAAATATGTACATGGCTACCATGTTATGTTTGAAGAAAGCGCAGCGGAGGGAATGCGCTATTTAGATGATCGCCTAGATTCAGAATGCGCTAAAGTTTTCTTTGTGTATGCTCAGCGTTATGGCAAAGCTCCTTTTGAGGATCAACAGGGCAGGAAATATATGCTTTCGTATGAAAATGAGATGTATGTGTTAAACAAAAAATAGCTTATGAAAAGGATACATTTTTGGTTGGTGGACTATTGGTATATGGTTAAAAATTGGCTGGCAGATTTATTTTTTACCAACCCGCCAAAAGACTATTTGGAAAAAAGAGGAGAGAATAAAAGCGACATTATTATCTTACCCGGACTTTTGGGAAAATGGTCTTTTATGAAATGTATTGCCGATATGCTTTCCGAAGAAGGCCATGCTGTCCATGTAATATTGGATCTCAAAAACAATCTTTTTGACATTCCGCATTCAGCCGAAATCGTACAGGAATATTTGGAAAAGAAAAACATAACGGATGCTATTTTTGTAGCGCACAGTAAGGGTGGGTTGATCGGAAAATATTTTTTGCATTATTTAAACAACGACAAACGCGTGTTAGGCATGATCAGCTTGGCAACTCCTTTTGCCGGAACAGCAATGGCCAAAATTATTCCGCACAAAGCGGTCAGAGAGCTTTTGCCCGAGAGTCCTATTATATAAGAATTAGGAAAAAACAAAGAGGTCAACAAGCAAATTATTTCCATTATGGCTTCTTTTGATAATCATGTCTGGCCGAAAGAAGGCGTTATTTTGGAAGATGCGATGGAAAATATAACAGTGGAAGCTTTTGGGCATCATAAGATTGTTTTTGATAAAGAAACGCATGATATTATCAAAAAATCAATTCGGAAAATATGTGGTTTTTCTAATTTATAAATTATATTTATGAAAAAGAAAATAATGACCCTTTGCTGCATACATGATGAATCCCGCATATTGCTGGGCATGAAGAAGCGCGGATTTGGAGCGGGCAGATGGAATGGTTTTGGCGGAAAGATACATGAAGGTGAAACAATTGAACAAACAGCCAAGCGAGAAACTAAGGAAGAAGCCGGAATAGAAGTTGAAAACCTGAATCAACGCGGAGTGCTTACATTTGTTTCTGAGAATAATCCGGAAGAATTGGAAGTGCATATTTTTAGCAGTAATAACTTTAAAGGAGAGCCGGTTGAAACTGAAGAGATGCGGCCGCAATGGTTTTTGTTTGATAAAATCCCATATGATTCTATGTGGGCAGACGATCCTCTTTGGTTGCCGTTACTTTTAGGGGGCAAAAAATTTGAAGGTAAATTTTTGTTTGACAGCGATGGCAAGAAAGTATTAAAGTACGAGCTTAAAGAGATTTGATTAGAAATGTCCCAGACCTCACACAAAAATTTGCTTTCGTAGCTCAGTGGATAGAGCGTCTGGTTCCGGTCCAGAAGGCCGCAGGTCCGATTCCTGCCGAGAGCACAAGACGGGCTTATAGTTAAGTGGTATAACAGGGCATTCGCATTGCTCAGTTCCGAGTTCGATTCTCGGTAAGTCCACACTTCGACTCGTCCCGATAAAGCGGGACTCGCTCAGTGTAAACACATGTAATAAATTAAAGTTGGTAATTTTTCTTGCAAAAAAGCGAGTAAAGTACCCTGAGCTTGTCGAAGGGCACAAAGAACAGCTAAAACCTAAAAATTATTTTTTATGCTTTCCTACATCGAAATTTCAAAAGAAAATTTGCTGCACAATTTCCAGATGATGAAATCCTTGGTGCGGCCGGGCGTGAAAATCGTTTCCGTCATAAAAGCCGACGCTTACGGACACGGACAAAATGTCGTAGCTAAAATTTTGGAAAAAGAAACCGACTATTTTCAGGTGGATGATTTTTCTGAACTCAAACTTTTGCGCCAAGTTTCCAAAAAGCCGACATTCGTGTTTGGTTATGTTGAGAAAAGCGAAATGGCGGAAGCGATCAAGCTCGGAGGAATACTCTGCGCTTATGACGAAACGCAAATTAAAAATATAAATGCAGCAGCCAAAAGATTGGGCAAAAAAGCGATCGTGCATATCAAAATAGACGCGGCACTGGGACGGCAAGGAGTTTCGGTAAAAGATTTGCCAAAATTAATCAATGTTCTCAAAAAATGCCAAAACATAGTTATTGACGGGGCCTATTCTCATTTTGCCAACATTGAAGACACGACGGATTTATCGCATGCGCAGAAGCAATTAGACTTGTTTGAGAGCGCCTTGGCTATATTCAGTAAAAATGGATATACAAAACTGAAAACCCACATTTCTGCCAGTTCCGGCATCATGGCGTATGAAAATAAAAATGGAAAATCATCTTTGGTTAGGACAGGCCTAAGCCTCTATGGTTTGTGGCCGTCAGAAGATTTGTGCAAAAAACTGGAAACTAAAAAATTTAAATTGAAACCGGTTCTGCGCTGGGTAACACATGTGGCGCAAATAAAAAATTTGCCGAAAAATTATCCCATTGGTTATGGCCTGACATACGTTACTCCCAAGCTGATGAAAATTGCGGTTATCCCGCAAGGCTACAGCGACGGTTATGATCGCGGGCTTTCTAACTCGGGCGCAGTTTTGATTCAGGGAAAACGCTGTCGAGTTTTAGGCCGGGTGGCGATGAACATGTTTGTCGTTGATATTTCACATTTGAAAAACGTGAAAAATGAAGAAGAAGTTATGCTTTTAGGCCGGCAGGGTCAAGCAGAAATCACAGCAGAAGAAATCGCCGAGCGTTTGGGTACTATAAACTATGAGATTGTCGCGCGCATTTCACCGCTGCTCCCAAGAATTACGCGCTAAAAAATAGCGCCAAGGCCTAATTTTTAAAGGCAGACTTGCATAATTTCTAAAGTTGAAACGATTTTGTCCGGCTGAGCGTATATAATTATGCGAAATGTCTGAAAGGGCTGATGAAGAAGAAAAAAAATAGAGAATTTAATAAGATTACCGAAAAGACAACAGACGAAGAGTTGGTGGCAAAAACGCTGAAAAATCCAGAAATCTATGCTTTGCTGGTTGAGCGTTATGAGAAAAAACTTTTGCGGTACATTATGCGTATTCTTTCGGGAACAAAAGAAGACGCGGAAGACATTTTGCAAGATGTTTTTTTAAGTGCATACAAAAACCTGAATGATTTTGATCAGGACCTGAAATTTTCTTCCTGGATCTATCGCATTGCGCACAATAAAGTTATTAGCCATTTTCGCAAAGTCACGGCGCGGCCGAAAACCATGACCTATGAAGGCGACTCGCAACTGCTGAATATTTTGGCTAGCGAAGAAGATATTGCCAAAAGTATGGAAAAAAGACATGATGCCGCCGAAGTCAGGGATGTTTTGGATGAATTGGATGAAAAATATCGCGAAGCGCTGGTCTTGAAATTTTTGGAAGAAAAAGATTACAAAGAAATTTCCGATATTTTAGAAAAGCCGATGGGCACGGTAGCAACGCTCATTAATCGGGCAAAAAAACAATTCAAAGAGAAAGTCGAGGCGAAACAAAAAACTGAAAAAGGCTGAAATATAAATTTAAATAGATAATTTAATTTTTTCAATATCCATTATGACAGAAATCAGCGATAAAATCATTAAAGACATCAAAGAAAAAAATATTCACCCCAAGCCGCGCTGGTTTTTTGCGGTTAGAAATCTAGCCTTTTGGCTTCTGTTCATAGCGGCAATTTTTGTGGGCGCTCTTTCCTTCGCAGTCATTCTGGATGTTTTAACCAACCATGATTGGGACATCTATCTGCGCATGCACAAAACTTTCGGCCAATATATTTTATTGTCTTTGCCCTATCTCTGGATTGTCTGTCTCATTTTTTTTGCTTGGATTGCCTATTATGATTTCGTGCACATCAAAGGCTGGTATCGCCACAGCGTCTATTTGATCGTGTCCATAAGCATTCTGGGCAGTTTGTTTTTAGGCGGCCTGCTTTTTTATTCCGGTGTTGGCAAAAAAATAGACCATGCTTTGGATGCCAGAGTTCCTTTTTACGGAATGATGAACATTAACAAGCGGAAAATCTGGTGCCAGCCGAAAGAAGGTTTGCTTGGCGGGGAAATTATGCCCCCGCCGCTGGAAACTCCGGAGAGAATTATTATCAGGGATTGTCATGGTAGGGAATGGAGCATTGAAAGACCGAATATGAAACCTTTTTTGATGCGTGTCGGCGATAGAATAAAAATCATTGGCCATGAAATGGACGAGATGCATTTCGAAGCGGAAGAATTCAGAAGATGGTAAAAGACATCGAACAATATTCAAAATCCAGTGTTCAGCCAAATATCAAATATACAAAAACCATCCTTAGCGGGATGGTTTTTTATTTGATAACAAGTTTTTCGGTTTTGGCTAAAGTTTCCCGGATTAATTTTTCAATATCGAGATTTTTTTCGGCTGCGAGAACAGCGGGGAGTTTGGCGCGGGTTTCCGGACTTTTCGGCATCAGGCGGGTGCAACAATCGTCATGGGGCAGTTTGGAAATATCATAAGTTCCGATCTTTCTGGCAATTTGCATGATTTCTTCTTTGTCCAAACCGATGAGCGGACGGAAAACGGGCAAGGTGGCGGCTTCATTCACAGCCAAAATATTTTCTATAGTCTGCGAAGCGACTTGGCCAAGGCTGTCGCCGGTGACTAAGGCTAAACATTTTTCTTTTTTGGCCAAACTTTCGGCGATGCGGATCATAAAGCGGCGATAGAGAATGACACGGAGCGGCGCGGGAGTTTTCATCATGATTTCTTTCTGCAAATCAGCAAAGGGAATGGAATATAAAGTTCCGGTTGCGCCGAATTTTTGCAAAACCCTGATAAGTTCTGAAACTTTTTCAATCGAAGCTTTGGAAGTGTAGGGCATGGAATGAAAATGAGCGAAACGAACGGAAACCCCGCGTTTTAAAAGTTGCCAAGCCGCAATTGGCGAATCAAATCCGCCGGACATCATAACCATAGCTTTGCCGCCGGTGCCAACAGGCAGTCCGCCAAGTCCTTGAAATTTTTGGGTAGAAACAAAAGCTGATTTATTGATGATATAAATAAAACATTCGCAGTCCGGGTTTTTGAGGCTAACTGATTTTTTTCTATTTAATTTTTTATAAATATATCCGCCAACTTCTTCGTTGACTTGCTGCGAGGTGAATTTAAACTGTTTGTTTGAGCGCTGAGTTCGCACGCAAAATGTTTTGAATTTTTCTTGGCTTATTAAATCCCAGCAAACTTTCTGGAGAGCTTTAATATCTTGTTTGACGCTAACGGCAAAAGAAAAGTTAGTAATGCCAAAAGTGTGCATCAGTGCGTCTTTGATTTGAGCACTATTTTTGGCTCCCCCGCCTGCAACGCTATGCGTAGCATTGCGGGCAGGTTTTTTATTAAGCTCAACCAAAATGCCACCGGATATTTTAGAAACACTATTAAAACTATCCGGAGTGAAAGTTTCCAGCTGGCTTTTGATATTTTGGATCAGCCGCGACTCAAAATAATTCCTGTTTTTACCCTTGAGCGCGATTTCACCGTAATGAATTAAAATGTGATTTTGAATCATGAGATGTTGTTTACAGAATCCGTATGTTTATTTTTTAATGCACTACTCCGGCGCTTAAGTTTTTTTGTTTTAAAAACGTCTTAGTAATTCAATAATATTCTTACTAAACTCTCATAATTCAAGACGCCTTCGACGAGTTACTTAAAAAATAAACATACGGATTCTATTTAAAATACGTCAATTATTAATAGCACAATTCTAAATAAAAGGAAAGAATGGAGCAGACTTGGCGATAAACAGGCCTTTGTGTATAATAAGAATACTGCTAAACAAAAAAAATATGGCTAAAGACATTATCACAAAAATAAAGGAGGCGAATCTTTTGGGCCGGGGCGGAGCGGGTTTTCCAACCTGGATGAAATGGGAAGCGGTCAAGAAACAAGAGGGACAAGGCAAAAAAATATACGTCATTGCCAACGGTTCCGAGGGCGAGCCGGAAATTTTCAAGGACGAATATATTCTCAAAAACCATCCCCAAGAATTCATTGAAGGCATCAAAATAGCTTTGGAAACTTTTGCCAATTCGGAAGCCATCATCTATTTGAACCATAAATATTTCGATAAATACAAAAAAAATCTGGAAAAATTCAGCGAGGGTTTTCCGATTTCCTATTTCAGAAAAACCGCTGGTTATTTGGCTGGCGAGGAAACAGGCCTTTTGAATCACATTGAAGGCCAGCGGGTTGAACCGCGTCCGAAACCGCCCTATCCGGCCGAGGCAGGACTATACAATTTGCCGACATTGGTCAATAACATCGAAACTTATTATAGAATTTACGAAATCAAAAACGATCTTTACGCGGGTAAAGCTTTCTTTTCAATCGAAGGCGACGTGAAAAACAAGGGGACGTTTGAGTTTCCGGAAAACTATCCGATCAAAAAAATATTGGAAGAAACAGGCAACTGGCCAGCCTTTGATTTTTTCGTGCAATATGGCGGCGGAGCGGCCGGCACAATTTATCTTCCGGAAGAATTGGATGAACCGAAAAAAGGCGCAACCTCAATCATAGTTTTCAACCGCCAAAAAACTGACGCGCTCAAACTTATGCAGCGCTGGGCTGAGTTTTATTCCAAAGAAAACTGTGATAAATGCACGCCTTGCCGTGAAAGTTCAATCAGAATTTTAGAAATGACGAAAAAAAATAAACTCGATTTTGATAAATTGGAAAAAATGTTTTTTGTTTTGGAAAAAACCTCTTTTTGCCCATTGGGAAAAGGCATGGCCATTCCATACAGAACATTAATTGAAAAAGTATTAAAAAAATAATTCAATATGAACAGTTTTAAAATACATATTAACGACAAAGAAATTGATGCCAATGAAGGCGAAAGGATTTTAGATATTGCCCGAAGAGAAAAAATTCATATTCCTTCGCTTTGTCATCACTCGGATTTGGAGCCGCATGAAAGCTGCCGGCTCTGCATGGTTGAAGTAGAAGGCGACAAAAATCTCAGAGCTTCTTGCGCGCTTTTGGCCAAACCGGGAATGAAAATTTATACTGACACGCCAACTACCCAAAAAGCTCTCAAAATAAATTTGGCTCTTTTGTTTTCCCAGCATGAAGACAACTGCGAGCATTGCGGCCGGGTTGAAAAATGCAAACTGCATGAATATGCCGAAAAATATGCGGCCTGCGGAAACATTCATATTGATCGCAAGAAGAAACTTCCGAAATTTCAATTTGGACCCTCGATATTTTTGGATCAAAGCAAATGCATCAATTGCCAGAATTGTTCCGACATGTGTTCCAAACAAACCAAGGGCGGATTTATAACCCTAAAACAAGCCGGAGAAACTTTTGAAATGTTTCCTTCGGAAGAAAAAAATATCGATTGCATCTATTGCGGCCAGTGCATTATGCATTGTCCGGTCGGCGCACTTTCGGAAATTGAAAGTTACAGCGAAGTCAAAAAATTGCTCAAAGATAAAACGAAAAAAGTTGTTTTTCAATTCGCGCCGTCAGTCAGAACCAGTCTAGGCGAAGAATTCGGAATGCCTTTGGGCACCAATGTGACAGACAAAATTTTTGCGGCTCTAAAAAAAGTGGGAGCCTACAAAATTTTTGACACAAGTTTTGCCGCAGACGTGACAATCATTGAGGAAGCTGCAGAACTTTTGGAAAAAATAGCCAAAGGCGACAACACGACCATGATTTCTTCCTGCTGTCCGGCTTGGGTGAAATATGCTGAATTTTATGAACCGGAGTTGCTCAAATATTTAACCACTGTCCGTTCGCCGCAGATAATATTGGGAGGCTTGATCAAAACTTATTGGGTGGAAAAAGAAAATCTTGATCTGAGAGATATTGTCAGTGTTTCTATTATGCCATGCACGGCCAAAAAATTTGAAATAGAAAGGGAAGAGCTTTTCGTGGATGGCAAAAGACCTATTGATTATGTTTTAACTGTCAGAGAACTGGCCAAACTGCTTAAAGAATTGAATGTGGATTTGAATAAAATAGAACCTGACGAATCTGACAAAGATATTTTAGCCAATCCTTCCGGAGCCGGAGAGATTTTCGGCGCAGGCGGCGGCGTTTTGGAAGCGGCTCTCCGAACAGTCTATCAAAAACTGACCGGTCAAGAATTGGAAAACTTGGAATTCAAGCCGTTGCATGAATTTAAGCGAACAAAAATGGCCGAAGTGACGATTGGCGGCAAAACATTGAAAGTTGTGGCGGTTAGCGGCATGGAAAATGCCAAGAAAATTTTGGAAGAAATCAAAGCTGATCCGACCAAATATGCCTACGTGGAAATCATGGCTTGTCCGGGCGGCTGCATTGGCGGCGGCGGACAACCGATTCCGATTGATGACGAAATCAGAAAAGCCCGAGCCGCGGGATTATATTCAACTGATGAAAAAAGAAAGGTGCGCACTTCGCATGGCAATCCGGGAATTGATATTTTGTACGCAGAATTCTTAAATGACAAGAAAAACAAGCACAAAATCTGCCACACAACTTATGAAAAAAGAAAGAAGGGGGAGATAAAGAAAATTTAGAAAAATTATTCGATTAAAGCCAGTTTTCTTCTCAGAGCACATTCGCTCATTCCAGCGATTCGCTCATTCTGATTTTGTCCTCGCTCTTTTCGTCTTGTTGACGAAAAACCAAGCCCGCTCGGACAAAATAGTCTCTTCGAAGAAAACTGGCTTTAATGAAATAGTTATTGTATTATACGAAATACTAAATACTAAATACTAAATACTAAATACTAAATACTAAATACTAAATAC
>ERZ795054.113-NODE-113-length-132615-cov-14.422835_pt1 | contig 132615 bp, 83 predicted proteins | sample MGYA00375138_ERZ795054 | MGnify/ENA primary metagenome ERZ795054 (study PRJEB30183, sample SAMN05720215) | anaerobic digester metagenome | isolation source: active sludge of municipal wastewater-treating anaerobic digesters | place: USA | collected 2014-12-23 ... | reverse complement strand
TCTCCCGTCGCACACACCTCTTTGACCTCAAGACCGGTCTCACTCGCCGCCGCCAAATGAAATCCCTTGAGTGAAGCATTAGTTATAATCAGACCCCCAGGTTCGGTCCTTAATACCGTTGTACGGTTTTCGGCATCCGGCACCGTCGCCCAGAAAACCCTCTCATAAGGTTCTGGAGGCTCCTCGACTTCAATGGCGGAAACCAAGGGATCAAACTCAACCTCCAGATTTGTTCCCACGCCTGTAACCCCCCAGTATCTTGGCGTTCCAGCCCAACAGGCCGGATTAGAATCAAAGAAGCCATGAACCACCTGCACGTGGCATGTGCCCACAAGAGAGCCGCCGCCAGAGGGTGTATATGTTCCTACAACCGTGTACGTTCCGGTTTCGCCAAATTGATGGACCACTGGGGCGGTCACCGTGGTCACATATGTCGTTACGCCGACAACTGCAACCGTGACGACGCCCGAGACCGCGCCATTGGTAGCGGCAATGAGGCGCAGGGCGTCGTCTTGACGAATAATTATGCCATTGGTCGAAAGAATGTTTAGCGGCTTCCAGGACACCTGATTGGTCAGAATCAGCCCGCCACTTTGGAAGGAGGCGACAACCGATACCTCATCGTTCTCGGGAAGGTCTAATGCCGCATACCAACGGGCTCCCGCTCCTTGATAAAGAATCCCTGTAGAGACACTCATCAACGGGAAGTAAGTCTCGCGGCCCTCGATGCAAGCGGGCGAGACCAGACTCTCAACAGCCGGGGCATCAAACCCACTTATTCGATCCAGCCGACGTTCGATCCAATCCGCAACCCCATTGGCATTTGTATCCGGGCCGTCAAGGCGATAGACGTTGACTTCGACAATCCCGAGCTTCATATCGGGCTCGACGTTATCCCACAGGTAACGGATGGTATGAACACCGGCGGTCGCCCACGGAAGCATGAGCGAATACGTCCCATTGCTTCCATTGAATGACCAAAGAATGCCGCGATTGAGATAGTTGCCATCAAGGGTTGTTCGGAATGGGAATGAACGCCAACCTCGGGAATCCGCCGCGTCAGCCCCTACCAACTCTACCCTATAAATCTCCGACTCCGGCAGATCCAAGGCATACTCCATATAGCCGCGACGGCCCGCCGACACCAGGGCACTCCCCTGCTCCAACCAGTCGCCAACCCGCAGGCTCGTATCGGCACCTGAAATCGTTTGGACCAGTTCATAGCCGTCGAAATCTGCCGTTCGGGGATCGCTTTGAATGTCGAGGACTTCCTGCCCATCCGACAATCCATCTCCATCAGTATCTGCTTTCCACGGATCTGTGCTTGCTTCGTATTCTTGCAGGTTTGTCAGTTCATCACCGTCTGAATCCAACCCCGCATCGCTTGGATCGCCGGGGTTGAATCCGAAGTACAACTCCCAAAGGTCCGAAAGCCCATCCCCATCCGTATCCGAATCAGCGGGATTGGTTCCATACCGATACTCTTCGATATTGCGCAGGCCATCATCATCCATGTCTTCGATGCTGTCGGTAGGCTCGTTGGTCGCCATGCCATACATTGCTTCCCACCAGGAGGGTATGCCGTCCCGATCTGTGTCGTCCCCTACAGAAACACTAAGGCTGTCAAAATACACATGCCCGCTGTCGCTTACCTCCCATCGAGGCAAGACTGCGCGAAGGGAGATATTCGCAGAAACCACATGGTCCGGCACAAGGCTCGTAATGGCGAATTCATGCCATACATTGGGTTCATTTGTGGCGTAGAATGCATAGGAGGCAATTACGGCGGCGTCCAGTTGCCCGGGCGCGTCCAAATATTCCACAGCAACCAATCCATATCTATTCCCCTCCAGAGGATTCGGATCGATTGCATTGCTGGAGGACGGTGTATACAAGTAACCGGAAACAATAAGCTCTTCGCCGGGATATACACGAATGTTCTGATAAAGCACGGCTTCTCCCCTCGAAACGAACGAATGGCCAGAACCTCCTTGTGTGATTTCGGTACTTATCCCCCCATTTGTGCCAAATAAAGTCCAATATGGCAGGTCTGGCCATGATTCGGTGCCGTCCTCGAATCCACCGTTGTTAAACCGTGTGGGCGTGTACCAGAACCCATAGTCACGGCCATATACCTCGGGGCCATATTGTTGCACCCCATAGATCCAGTTGTTTGTGCTATATTCCTCTTGCCCCACATCATTGGTTAGAAGTTTCTGCAACAAATAGACCGAGTCAAGCGTTGTCACACCAGTAACCGAAAGAAATTGTGGGGCGTAGTAGAAGTAGACTTCTTCAGATCCCAGCGGCTGAGTCCAATCAACTTGATATACCTGTAGCGTAGTTGACGAATCCATCGTCGGGAGCCCATGGAACTGATTGGAGGTGGTAACGGCTACACTAGCTACACACTGACCGGTGGAGAATTGCTCTGGATACCCGCCGCCTTCAGACCAAGAGAATCTCGCTCTAACGAGATTCGAAGCCCCCGAATCCAAGACAAGGTTTGTCGGGGCCAAGACGAAGACCCTGTTCGATCCTGTCTCTTGATCTAACATCAGGAACCGCTCCCATCTTCCTGGCACGAGTTCCCACGTAGGCGACGAATATCCAGAAGCATTGTGGAACAACCAATTCCGATTGATGCCTGTTGTCCCCGGGCTATTGGTTGGATTCGAGGAAAAGAATACTTCCGTCCCATCGTCTATCCCGTCGGAATCCGTATCCGCACGGGTCGGGTCAGTTCCCGCCTCGCACTCCTCCACATTCGTCAATTCATCGCCATCGAAGTCATCTGATCCATCTGCAACAGCATTTCCATTCTGGTCCCATTTCGTGAAGTCCAGGCCATTGTTGTACTCCCAATAGTCCGGCAGCCCGTCCTCGTCATAGTCCGCCTCCTGATCCTGTGTGATGGCGGCGACTTGGCTGTCATCCAATCCATCACCGTTTGCATCAAAGAACAACATGCTATCGTAGAATGTTATATCGCCGTCATAGCGTTGTTGAATTATGTACGCTGCGCCATATGCATCGGACATGGGCACCGCGAGTTTGATTTCCCCATTGGTAGGACTCAATGTGGGAGTATAAATCATTGACGAGTACTGTGGATTGTAGGGGGAGCCGCAGAAGTTGTTGATCAAGGTTGCCCATGTGGTTGATCGCAACTGGAAATACACACGTCCTGCACGGGAGGTCTCCATTCGAGTCCAGAGGCACAGGTTGGTTCCCGCTATTTCATTAGTATTCACAAAGATCGAGGGGAACCCAGTATACACAGCATTCGTGGCGTCAACGTTGTAACTGGAATTGCTGAAGCTGTAGTAGCCTATGGCGGCGATGAGATCCCCTCGAATGCACCAGCTCGGCCAATAGGGATCTACTACGTGCAACCCATTAGTCCATCGAGGATTCCCCCAGTCAACCCATGCCCGACTACGAGGATTGGGATCTATGCCATCCCGCCAGCCGTCATGATCGGTGTCGGCATCTAATGGATCTGTATTATACTCATTCACCTCTTCGCCATCAGTTAAGCCGTCTCCATCCGTATCCTGCGTTAAGGGGTCTGTTCCCGTTCTGTATTCTTTCCAATTGGAGAGCCCGTCCTGATCCGAATCCTCCCCAGCTTCCATCACCCAGGCGATTTCATTACTTGCATAAGCCGTTCTGAAGATACGGATATCGTCAATGCGCCCTCGGATATTGTAATCCGAAATATAATGTCCCAGAACCGTTGCACCGCTGTTTGTCGCTAGATCACCAGAGGCCGGGGCATTCGTCACATCCACACCATTCAAATACAAATGTATCTTGGCCCCGTCATAAACTCCGGCAATATGCGTCCAGTTATCTGTATATGTTTGCGTGAGGGGCGCTTGGCCTTGTGTGTAATAGCTCGTGCCGCCAACCACTGTAATTTTAAAAGTGATTGTGTTGCCCCATTGGGCACCGATGTAATAATTGGGGGCGGTATCCGACCCCTTGCTCAAAATGACCTGATTGTAGTTTGCAGTCACCGAACAAGGTTTATACCACATACATATCGTCAGGGCCTGGCCCGTAGCGTTTAGCGTCGATGAATATCCATAGTTTACACGCGCTCCAGAACCGGGCGCAAAGTATAACGCGTTCGAAACGAGGCCCGCGATTCGCTCGCCACCGTTGGTATATTGGAGCCCCCCATGATGGTTATGGCCAGACACATCCCAGACGTTGGTACCCCCCGCTTCATCCAGTTGCCACCACCCAATCATGTCATCCGACAACGCCACAGGATTAAATCCATAAAGGACTTCCCACCCATCAGGCAGCCCATCGCCGTCCGAGTCGCTAGCAATGGGATCCGTTCCAACCTGGTACTCTGACAAATTTACCAAATTGTCGCCATCGGGATCGCCGGCGGCTCCGTCGGCACCGTTCGAGCTATTTGGATCCAAGTCATGAGCGATTTCCCACCAATCTGGCATGCCATCACCATCGTTATCAGGATCGATAAGCTGGATTTCAGCATTGGTCTGCGCGGCGGGCAACAGGAAGAACGGATTTGTATAGGAGCCACTGGCCTCCTCGGGGTCCTGCTCCTCGCTCTCGTTTGAATCACGCCATGCACGCAGGTGGTAGTAGCATAGTGTCGGTGTGTTCGTTAGCGCATAGGATGATGCTGAACCCAAAACGGTTTCCTCGCGAGTAGTTAACACATCGGCATATCCCATCTTATAGAGATTTGTCACCTCATCTGCTGTGAATGCGCGCTGATATACTCGGGCCTCATCAATTCGCCCCTTAAACACACGATCCAGAGTGTATCGATTACCAATTAGGAAGTTGTTTGTCCCATCATAGACTAGACCAGTAACATTCGTGCTGTCCACCGGGCGACCGTTAATATAACCAACAAACTGTGTGCCATTGTATGTCGACACCACATGGGTCCATACCCCATCAGGCACGTTGGAGACTCCGCCGCGCGCCGACCACAGGAAATACTCTATGCCTCCAATCTTTAGAGTATAATTGATTCCTTGCTCATCCGGATCGTTGATATAGAGTGACAGGTCATTGTACGCGCTACGGGCTCGGCCGATAATGTATCCCTCATGGTCCAGGTCGGGATTGATCCAGACAGAAAGCGTGAACTGCGTTGATAAGCCAGAGCACAAAACAGGTGGACGCCCCAAATCAATACGATTTGTTGCCGTTGCCCCGTACTGATACGCCCCGTTAACATAGCCGGCATTAGTCCAGACCGGCCCTACCACCGAGCCATTATTCATGAACCCGCTTTTATCCCGAATATTTGCGGGGTCGTTTTCGAGGAAATCCTGATACAGGACCAAATTGGCTTCCGTTTCAGCCACAACATGGAAGGAGCCCGCCTGGCCGCCGCCATATTCTAGCGCTCCGGCAATTGTCACCATGAAAGAACTGGCATCCTGCGGGTTTGTTCCCTGATTTATTTCTCGCCAGTCGCTCTGGCCATCACCATCCGAATCGGGCTCACTCAAGGTGATGTTCACTCCTGATGTTGCCCCAGTTACGACAACTGGATTCCCGCCATACACCCCATAAGGCTCTTCGATATCCCGCACCGTGTTACCATTCCGATCCCTGTAGGCCTCCACGAAATACGAGCCCGTGGGGAGGTTTGTGATGGAATACGAATCAGGCCCTGTTATCGCGGCAGTCCGCTTCAATATGCCTTTGTTGTACAAACAGGCGATTTCATTTGTCCCCAGTGCGCGGCTATATATCCGCACTTCGTCAATCGAGCCGTTAAAGAAATACTTCGACTCCGCCGCAATGCCCTTCATGTGACCGATTCGGAATGGTGCGCTGTAGTCATAGTGCGCAGGCCCATTAGCTTCGCGGGATGCATGAAGCTTCCCGTCAATGTACAGGTATATCTGATTGCTGGACCACAGTCCTACTGCGTTATGCCACTGGCCATCGTTTAGCGTATTAGTTGATTTTACCTCTACGGAAGGACGATTACTTGCCCCAACAAACCATCGTAAATGGCCGCCGCCTGATTCAAAGCTCAAGTAGTATCCGTCGGCTGCTGTGCCAGGATAATGCGTCGCCAATACCGTCTGTTCCAGCGGCGAACTTGACGAAGTCTTAAACCAAGCCGATACGGTGAATGGATCTTCCACCGGATGGAGGCCGTTGGTGGCATTGTAGGTAATGTGCAAGCAGGCATTTGTTCCATTGAAAAGGTAGCACCCATCCCGGTATCCGCTAGAGCTATAGGTGGCGTTGGATACGCTGGCGTTGTTGCCGCTATCGCTTTGATCCATAATATTTGAGCCGCCATCACCATCCAAGAGGTACTCCAGAATAAGCCCATCCCTTGAGACGCCACCGACATCATATGCCGTGATTCGCACTATGCCTGTTTGAGAGCCGCTGTATGCTACCGTTCCTGAAAGCGTGGTTATGAAAGAAGCGGCGCTATTCGGGTCCGAACCGTTGTCCACCTCCATCTTATCATTCTGTCCATCGGCATCTGAGTCCTGTGCCTTCGGATTCGTCCAATAAAGGCGCACTTCGCTCCCGTCGCTCAATCCATCGCCGTCCGTATCTGATACCTGCCAATTGGACTCGTCTTGATACCAAGTATACCAAGTGTTCCCATAGGTATCTTCCCAGTAGTCGCAAAGACCGTCACCGTCACTGTCCTGCGGCGACGGATAATGAAATCCGATGTCTACAACCGTGTTCGATTCCTTGGCATGGTTTGTTGCTGTCGTATGGTGGTACCAGCACATCGTGTACGGGGCCGCACCCGATCCTCGGTCGATCAGATTTGTCGCATTCCGCAGGAGGTAATGCGCCCCCTGAACGCCAGGCTCAAAGGGCCTGCTTGCCAGGGTAACGGCATTCGTGCCCAACCACCCGTTCGTCGCATTGAATGCCGCGCAATAGTTAAAACTTGCCGATACAACGCCATTGGAAACCAAGTTCGTGGCGACATCCACAAACAAGCTGTCGGATACCGATAAAGAAGCTACCCCTGTCGTTACCCAGAGGGCTGCGCCTACGTTATCAAACGTACAAAAGGTGACATTAACCGAATTAGTGCGCGCCCACACGCCCTCCAATGCGTTAGAGATCAACACGTGCCGAATTCGTAGAATAGTCCATCCTGATGCTACCTCGATGGCTCGATCCGTATTGAAGATCTGATTGTCTCTGGCGTCGTGCTGTGAGCCGGGCGCGTTGAAAACAAGTCCTTTCTTGGCGTATCGGACTTGTAATCCCCAGACGCAGTTCGTGCCGGACTGCATATTCAGAGCCGCAGCGTATTTATTCGACACAGGAGCGTTGGTATAGCCCGGTATCGATTCCCCCGCGCTCGTGTCATGCACAGTAGTGAATATGGCGGGCTGGTTGGTGTAGTACAGGCATTCCAACCGTGCCGCGCTTTGCAGAATTACCGAAGCATTCGTTGCCAGCTTGACCACGGTCCCCGGCTCAATGGTCATTTTCGCACCCGAAACAACCAGGTCCGAACTGATAAAATACGTCTGGTCCTTGTAAAACCTCACGTTGTTGGTATAGGTCCCGTAGTAGTCGCAGTAGTCCACCACGAAGGCCGTGCCGGATCTAGGTCGAGTCGAAGCGATAGCGGCCCCTCCCTCCGTCGGGCGTATGGGTGGCAACAGAGCCTCCTCATCCTGCGACACCTCCATTGCAGGGACTGACGCCAAGGCTTCAACCACCTTCTCCGCGCCCTGCTGGATAGCGGAGACCGGCACGTCCTCTGATAAGAACACCCGCCCTCCCGTTTCGAACAAACGCATGGATAGCGGTTCAATAGCCCCCACCAAAGGATCGCCCTGTGCCTTTCTGTCCCCGGCCTTGACATCGCCGCCCATCACCCAGTCGCCTTCTTCCACGTAGGTATAGCTGCGCTGGAAGTTGTGTTTCCGCTGGGGCGCGGCGGAACCATCCTCAACCCATACCTCCAAAGGGGCTTCGTTGCGCTCTTCTGTCTTTGCCAAATCGTCTCGCCGGATTTCCGCATCGGAGAGGTCAACATCCAGTAATTCCGTCAAAACAGAGAGCCACGTGGTCTTTGGGTCCATTCCGAAGGTTTTGGGATCAGGCAAGGCATAAAGCACCACGTCCTGCTGTACCTTGACGCGATCCACCTTGTAGCGGATATCAGCCCCTGCCCCTTCGAAGGCATCGGGATAGTAGACGCCTCCATCAAAACTTTGGGCTGTGCTATTCTTGAGCCAAGCAAAGACGTAGCTCTTGCCGCTGGCCGAATCGTAATAGCTCAATCCCGCAACAGCAGAGCGGGCGACTTTCCCGTCCTCGTAGCGAATTTCTACCACGGCGTTCTGATTGGCATTTTTCGCAAAGCTTAAGTTGGCGGCTAGCTGTGTGTAAGCAATGCCACCGTCCGGTTGAATCTCCTGCCCCAGCGTTGAGAGCCTCCATTCGCCGTTCTGGGCTCTGTAGTTAAGGCCACCAGCCAACTCCGTGTATCCCCGTCCCGTTTCCTCGACACGCGTACTCCCGTCCGCATAGACTACGGTACGCACATTGACATGGCGTCGGCTACAGCCATCTGTTGAGGTTTCAGGCGCATTCCATTTCTCCTCCTGGCCGACTGGCTCACTGGAAATGATAGAGCCCGCAGGATCATTGGTTTCGGCGACGGCGAGAAAAGCATCGACCTCTAATAACGAATTGGTGTCAGCAAGGCTTGAATCTGGTGGCTGGACGCCATGGGAATTTACCGCCAAGAACACCATCATGACTGACAACAAGACACAACGCACACTCGGCACGGTTCGTAATGCGTCCATGACAGCCTCCCTTGGCCTGCACTCCTTGCGAACAGTTGCTTTCTAGTCGGCGGGGATACCTAGTGCAAGAAGATTTTTCAAACAACATTAAAATAGTGTATCGCACACCTGATATCGGCCTATTTCCCTAGCTTCGCACCGGCGTTTCTCAATAATGATGTTCATTTTTGTGCCGCACTTCTGGCCTGGACCGAAAAGGCTCTCGCAAGATGAGCAGGCATGGTGCACTCGGACTGTAGTTTACTCAATAAGTTCAGCCGCCATTCGGGACCATACTGTTGACATTCGGGAAATGGGAATGCAGCTATGCGCAGTTGTACGACGACTTATTCGCGCGCTTTATCGACAGCCCTTCGTCTACAGCCTTACTCTCGACCCCGGATTCCGTTCTAAACAATTTCCAGGCAATCAACGGCGTCGGGGCGTTTTGCTTGATGAGAAGCTTGAGCTTTCTTACCTCACTATCAGCCCATCGTTTGCCAGCGCGTGAAGCTTGTTTGGACATATGGTTCCCTATTCAAACCGCCTGCTTATTAACCGAAAGGCTATCCCTCATGCCCTTTCGTCAACTTCATCACTATTTTCTTGGCGGCTGTATGAACGCACTCTTCATCTGGATCTGAAATAGTGAATCCGAGCCTTGCGTACCAGTCCAGAAGGTACGGAGTTTGTTCGATATCGTCTTGAGTCACCGAGCCCCATATCTCGGTAATCCCTGATTCTTGGGCCGTCTTGAGAAATGCATCGAGAAGACGCCTCCCTATCCCCCGCCCCTTGTATTTCGAGTTTTCAAGCACGATGTCACTCAGGAGCAACCGTTCGTCCTTTCTAACGGCGAAAAGCCACCCGAGTCGTTTACCGCGCCGTATCAAATCAAATCTCCATACATCGCCGTCTGTGTCGATGCGCAAGTCCTCTTCGTTGTCCCGAGATTTCATTTTTCCGCCTAAAGGACAACACGCACAGACCTTCTGGCATGTTCGGCTTTTTGATTAATCGCCGGATATCGCCAGCTAGTTCTGTAAGCAGGAATAAGAACCGTCTACTTCTGTATCGCAAAGACAATCAGTTTCCATTGGATGCCCCCCAGGCCCGGAGCATGCTGGTGATGATTCTGGGGCGGGAGCGGATTGCCCTTATTCGACGCAATCTCATCTCCGCACGCCTCGCAACGGTATATACCTGAATTGAGGCAAATGGAACCTGGACTGTACAGCTTGTCGTATCCGGCATTATCTGACTGAGCGAGATACTTCTGATACTTGTACTGTGCCATATCCTTCCCCTTTCATTCTGCCTCGGCCAACGCCCACAACGACTTCGATCCCTTCGCATTCTACAAGATACAGCTATCCTACACATCGCATCTGCTGCTATTTCTTAACCGCGTATATTATTATGCTTCGCATTTGAGAACGATGAGGCTGAACCACAAAGACCTCCTTGTGCCCCCTGCTCCCACCTGCATTCTGATAGTCATTCTCAATTTCATCACACAACGCAATGTTAAGGGGCCATTGCCTCATGCTTTGACCGTCATGATTCGGGGCCATAGATACCTCGGATTGCAACTGATGGTGGGCCAATGATAATGTTGATAATAGTATATCTTCATTCGTGAATTTATACACCCCATCTCCTACTGACGGGTTGACTATTTGAAATGTATCGAAGCCTTCGTCCAAGACCATGGCGTCCGCGCAACCAAAGAAATCAAACATGATTCGCGTGATACCCTCAAGCGTATTCCCAACGCGTCCCGACAACCCTCCAGATGCCAAGCACACAAGACCATCCTGTGACAGCCCAATAACGCCAAACGGATATACATTATGAGGATAGAAGATTTCCACCGTTTCCGAGTCTAGCTTTCTGAAGTCCCCTCGCTTTGTGGGGGATTCCGAAACTGCGCGGAAATGACGCGCCAATAGTTTCTTTTCCAAGTCGGCCCATTTTACAGCCACATTTGATTCAATATTCAGCGATATTCTTACTGCCGTTTGAAGCGCTGCACGCCTCTCGTTTAGCCTACCAAAGAGCTGGTACTCGCCAAATATGATTTCATTAACATCCTGCCCGTTATATACACCATGCGCGGCCACAGCGGGCAGATTAAATATATGTCTTACATCTTGAAATCGGTCAATTGCGTTTGATAGGGCTAGTTCTATGCCGGCGTCCACGATTGGCTTGCCAGAAAGCGTAAAATGAACAAGCTTGCCTATATCTTTCTCTACGTCATTATATCCATCAAGTCCTTTCAATAGAAGATCATACTCGGTCCGGGTGCTGTCACGATCAATAATGATTTCAGGGCCTTTTGGGCCGTTTGATATCTGAAGGTCCAGAAACTCATAAGCCTTTCCAAGGCGCTCTGCAACTGGCTGACGCCATTTAACTAGCGAATGGTATACCCTTTTCCCAAAAGGCTCCTTGTGATCCGGGTCCTCATCAGTCGAAAGCGCACAGAGTTTGCAGTGCTGGCCCGAAATGTGTGAGTCGCCAAGATAAGCTACGTGCCATGGATTCATTGTTAGATCGCCACAGCTCTGGCAACCAATAACCAACCATTCTTTTCCACATTGCTTAATAAACTGCTTAAGATGTTGGTAATAGGTCCAAGTCCCGGCACGTTGAAGAAAGGCATCTTCTGTATAGTGCTTCTCTTCTCGTTTTCCAGGAGGCAACGATAAAGCATGTCGGACATACTGGACATGGTGCGGATCAGTCATTCTGGGCTTAGTAATCCCATCACGCAATATTCCAGGGCCATACTCAAATCCTGGCGTTACAGACAGGAACATGTGCTCTCCCTGCCCGCATTTTATAAATCCAATACTAAAGTTCTTGTGTTCCATGACGTTTACTCCTTTTGTTAATATTCCCGCAGGAGCGATGCAGCATTATCATGCCATACATATCATGCATGACGGCTACGTAATGTGGGTTCATGAAATATCACTCACCGCAACTAACAATGCATGCAGACTTAAGCGCCAAGAGCAACACAGAGGCATGATTGCTCGTGCGCGTTGCCCACATATATCGTTATGGACACGCAAACGCATACAGTGTGCAGTATTCAGAAATACCGGTTCGTGACCCACTCAATAATCACTTCTTCTTTTCCTCAAGCTCCATCGGCGGCTTCCAATTCCTCTTCCCGACCCCCGGAGCCCTTCTGCCCCATGTATTCCCATGCTTGTCTTCTCTCCCCGTAAAATGCCGAACAATCAGCCGGTGAAGCATGTTCATATTGGGCATGATTCCATGAAATCCAGCAATATTGGCGATTACGTTATCCTGCACCTCCCAGTACCCGTAGTCCTTGGGGGTTACACAAACGAGGTTTTCAGGCTTGAGGAACGCGGGTTGAGCCCCTTTGAACGGCACTGTCCCGTCACCTGTAAGATGCCAGGCTTTCGTCTTGTTCGATCCCCAGTTATCTTTGCGTTCCGTCGAGGCAAGGTCAAATTCAGGCCCACTAGATGTCTTCCGAATCTTCAACGCCACTCGGGTTTTGGACCCCACCCCCACCACACAGAGCCAGTCCTGAGGAGTCAATCCCGCCTGATCCAGCCTAAACGCCTCGATCCTATCCCGGTGTTTCTTTGCTTCGGCCAACATCCCGCTAAAAAGGTCGCTGGCCTTTTGTTTGATTACCGCTTCGTCAACAGGTTGTTCGGCAGCATACAATCGGACATACTCGCCCAGCGTTCTTACCACGCTTGGCTGCCAGATTGCCGGATCAAAGAGGGTATCCGGTAAGCCTGCGTCGAATTCCATGCCCTCAAAGCGCGGAATCAAGTGATACACGGCAGGGGCAGCCCTCGCCATCTCTCGCGCACTCGAACTGGGAGCTTGTGTCCCAAGGCTCGCGGTTCCTGTTGTGACCTGGAGAACCGCCTCGAAAGACCCCCGGAATGGAGTGGCCAGAGTAGCGACCTTGGCCACGCGGGCTTCTCGCTTCTTCCGCTCCAGATATCCCGTGATGATGAGCCCGCCCATGGAATGCCCTACAAGATGGACCTTCGGATCGTCGGGATAGTGGGTAGCATGGTAATGCGGCAGTAGTTTCGTTCGATCAATCACTTCGGTAATAAAGGCATCCAGTTGCTTCTCGACCATGTCCAGTGGTTGCCGCCAATCGTATCCAAAACAAAACACTGGCACAGGTTCATCCGCCTTGTCCCTCAAGTTGTGACGAAGCTCATGAACGATTTGCTTGTAGCCCAAATCAATTACTTGGTCGGTAACGACTCGGGCGGGCTCTTTTGCTTCATAAAGCAAATTATCGGGGTGCAAGGAAACACGGTCGTAGGACTTCCGCAACATGGCCCAAACCGTTTCCGGCGGCATTTCGTATTCGTCACGTAGGTAGGTGGCGGTGATTCCAGGAACTACGATGACAGGAAAACACAGCTTGTTATTCATTGAACCCTCCCACCGAACCGGAACTAGTCAGGATCTTCGCCAGAAATCCGATTCTGGTCCTATTTTATCGGGGTGCTCAATTCCTTGCTGATATCGGCCTTCCACTCTTTCGAAAATACGACCAACATATTCGAACTACAGCTATAGCGGGCGTAGAAAGACCGGGCCACGGCTCCACCGGTGTCTTTCTCGCGATATTCGTAATCTCTGTAGGCGCTTGTGGCATACACAGGTGTCTTCGACTGCGGGCTCGTCGTCGTCGGAGTCACGTCCGCCCATTCCGACTTGTCTGCACACACCTGGAGCCACCTTCGAATATCGATATTTTCAATCTCCCCGCCCTGCTTTTTCTGGAACAGCGAGTAACACACCATATTATCCTCGAATCCGACCTCGATCTTGTAAGCTCCGGTATCTTTCGCAAACCGAAGGGCATAGTCGGCATTAGCGCGGCCACCAAGTTTACCTCCAAGTGGTGCGCCGAATAAGCGCCTGACCCCTTGCTCCGTGCGAAGAAACAGCTCATATATAACGTGTGGCATTGTATCCTCCTTTTTCTCCCGACCTGACTGATAGCCTCCCAACATCAGCATCACATATTTTCTTCGCCCTTCTCTATCGGAATGATCCCCAGCCGTTTCCCGAGAATCCAGTACATTAGAAGCGGCATCTTGCGGCTCGTATTTTTGGATTCAGCCGTTCTATATCCCATGGTTTCAATAGACTTGTTCGGGCCAGCGCCTCCCTGCAAGATCTCTTTCACGGGTATTTTGATGAGAAGCAGAATAAAGCAAATGACCCCGAGAGTGACAAGAATGAGGCCCGGGACACCTGTTGACATTCGGAGCGTCCATTGCGCGGCCTTGACCGATGCACTTGCAGTTGTTGGCGTGACAGGGCTCTTGACCACGCTCACGGCAGTTAAGAGAATACCGCACACCAAGAGCCCCGTAACAATAACAAGCACCTTATTGAGAATCTGCCTGGCATAAGCCCGGTTGCTCATAATTCCCCCTTACTTGATAGCGTGGCCCTTGTAAACGATCTGGCTTCCTGATGTCCCTGCCAGACCAGCAATTCCCTGCGACGATAGGCTACAACTCGACAGGGCGTAGCGGCAAGAACAAACCGATAAATAGCCGGGTTTATGGAACACTATGCAGGAGGATCAGTTACTACAATAACTGAAGATATTCGCCTGGCTTGATAAACCCGTGCGTGTTGCTATACTGCATTCAACAGGGAGGGCGCATATCGTGTCATGCCCACAAATAGCTGAAATGGTAAGCTGCATTTCATGGGGCCGTCTATGAAGAAATGGGAACTGAAGAAAGACTACCTGGGCGTTGATAGCCGAGAATTCTGTTTTGTGAACCCGGCCGCTGCGCTCCCCGGGTTGGCCGACAAGATCGCCGCTATTACTGGCCGCCCAGCAGCTACTCCGGTGGACATAATCAGTCCAAAAGGAGATGGCGTCATTAATGTGCAACCGAATGCGGAAATGCCCAATATTGGCGAGGCTGGCGACATTGTTGTCTATCTTGAACCCGATGCGGGAGACATGAGAGAAGCCAAGCGTCAACGCTGTTGGCATAACGACATCTTGGCCACCCGCCATGGGGATCTGTTTCTAATGGTAACAGCGGCCACCCGCAAGACTATAGAACCTGTTTTGTGTGTGGAGAATAAACTGCTGCGCACGGACAAAAGGGGCCAATTCCATCTCTTCAGGCCCCATGCGCCCACATTTCCGCTTAACGATATTTATCAACAGCAAGTGGACGGCTGGACACAAATCTACACGCTGGCCAACCTTGTGAATGACGACACAGACATGGAAAGTGACCCCGCTGATTTCACGGATGTAGAGGCTCTCCGCCGCCTGGCAATTTCATTATTCCACGTGAACTCCGAAGCCGACACTCAATCTCTACTCATGGTTTCCTGCGCCCAGTGGGTTTGGTCGATTATGCTTTTGGCTTTCTGCATCCCGCTGAATAATCACACGATGACCGAGCTGGGAGTTGAGGATATTTGGAACAATCGGTTTCGTGATATCCCCCGCTGTGACGAGAAGTTCCAGATCAGCAGCGTGTTGCCTATGCAGCCTTTTTCAAAAGACGAGGCAGTTGTAGCGCTTGCCGCCAATTACGCTGGTATGCACAGTCTTCTATGGGATCAATCGCTTGTCTCCAAAATACTGATGCTGGTCAAACTGGACCCACAAATAGCCAGCACCCATAATGCCCTACCTGACCGGATAATTTGGCCGACATTCCCGCTCTGGGAGCATCGGCACAAACGCCCGAGTACTCTCATGGAGTTCGAATATATCGCCACTGTGTTCCCGGATGAGGTGTGCGTTGGTGCGTAGGGAGAGGCTGGGCTGTACGGCGAGGCGAGGGAGCAGCGCGGGCAATCTGATTCGCCAGCACTTACCAAGACTGCTGCCGATAGATTGCCTGTCTCGGCGGAACTGTAATATCATTGCCGGCAAGCCGAATAAGGCGCTCGCAGTGCTCTGATTCTTTGATCCCAGTGTAGACATTTTTGATTGTTAGCCGCCTTGATTTCGCATCTCAGTTCAGGCGCGGCCCTAGTGTGTGATTGTTCTAAGCCATTGAATATGTCGGCACAGACCATCTAAATCTGGAAACAGCGAGAATCTGTGCACGCCATATTTCCAGAGTATGTTTTTCAATTCCCTCCTGAACTCTTTTGCTATAATTATCTTTCTCATGCTGGCTGGACTAAATTCATCACGAGGCCTTGGATGACATGTAAAGAGTCCCGTTTGAACTGTGATACGATTAGTTAGATGCCTTGGTATGAATTTAACCACTTCTTTGATTTTAAATGGGTTTCTGTGCCTCCCGATGTCAACTATGTTTCTATTCTCATAGCAATACAGCATACTATCCCCATCATGCGACCTCTCTACCGCATACCATGCCGCCACAAGAGGATTTCTAGTCCAGTCAAGAAGCCTAGTCGGCAGCCCATGATGTTGTGCGAGCGCTAACCACTCCCACAGATTATCAGGCACAGTATTCAAATACGGCAATGCTTGATTCTGAAACAATTTCAGCATTTGCCTTTCGCTGGATTCAAGCGCACCTCTTGCGAATTGATCTATTCTGCCCAGCTTTGGGATCAGGCGGTAATCACAGCATCTCACGCCTCTGTATATTTCATCTCGATTGTCTATCTTAAATACTTCGTGGTGGAATTCTCGAAAAGTAGTTACCCTTGATTCCATATAGTCTCCGCATCACTTTGAGAATATATCATTGCTCTGCCAATAACAAAGCCCACTTCCCCAGATAATGAGCAGAATGTTCAGTATAGAATTTCTTTAGTAGCTGTCTACTCTCTGACTCACCGCCACCCTTCTCAACAATCGGCGGCGTATAGAACTTCATGATCTGTGCACTATGGACCACCTGCGGCCCAGCCATATGCGTAGCTCCATCAGTTGGGGCCTTTAATGCGTAAATTACTTTCCCGATATTTACCTGCATGACCGCTCCAAGGCACATCATACAAGGTTCTAGCGTCGTAAACAATTCAACTCGTCTTCTGCTTGAAATGCGCAATGCGGCTATTGCATCATGTGCCATGCGCAGGGCCATCATTTCCGCGTGGCCAAACCGATCCCCACCCATAACCCTATTATAGCCGCACCCTATAACACACCCCTCATGTACAACTACCGCGCCTATCGGTACGTTATTATTGGCGAGTGCTGTTCGCGCTTGATCTAGCGCATATTCCATGTATTTAATATTCATCATGTTAGTCGAACGCCAGTTGCTTGGCATTATTGCGAGCGACCCCACGAGCAAGGTTGGCATGAAAGCCCTTGTGGCTGTCTTTCCTCGATGTAACATGCTTTCACATGAAGAATCTGAATCCGTTCCGTGGGCTTACATCTTGAGGTATCCATTTCAGTATATCGCCCACACGTCGCGCTGCCCTGATAGTGATTGGTTCGCCACCATCGAACTGGGTGTTATTCCAGTTCAGCTTAGACAGTGCCATCATCTCTTCTCCCACTTCTTCAACACCATTCTCCGACTGGCATAGACAGAACTCAAAAGGGCGGGGGACATAGAGACCCGGATATGCCTGGAAGAAGGAGACGCTCCCCCGGAGATAGAGGAGCCCCCTGGCATCTTCTAGCTCCACAAGTGTTCCACGGAATGGCGGATAAATATCAGTCCGAAAGAACCGAGAATATGACCGCCGGACATGTATCAAATCCGTGTAGGCGATCCTCTCCCTTTCCGACGCGCCTTTGAAGCCATCCTGCTCGGCATCACTGAAAGGCGATGTCTTGTGCAGTATGACGCGAGCAGGAACGGTGTGATGCTCTTTACGGTAGAGCGTCAGTGCAGAGGACAGAATGTCGAAGGAATCATTGCGGGACAAGTGATACTGGTGCTCAGACTTGTCCCAGGCCGCGTCACCACCCTTAATAATGATTCCCTCGCCACGCTCGTTGAACACATGCGCCACACTTGACGCTGCATCGTTGCTGTTCGGAATCTTGAAAAAGCTGACCCCCACAAAACACGCGGTCAGGTCGCTTGTTTGCCTTGGGATGCGCCAGAGCGTGCCGCCGGCCTTGTAGTAAAGAGCGACGGCGAAGTTCCATGCACGCGTCGCCTCGTCTTGGAGTGTCTTCCGGCCTTTATGCCCCTTCTTGTTCCCCGCCGTCATGCCATAGGTCCTTGGGCGGACCATCTGGATCGGTACGGCTAAACGCATGCCTTTAGCTTTGAGGATATCGTGGAAGCACGGCGTTGCAGCAGAGGGAGTGGCCTCTGTGCTTTCATCCAGTTCTTGATCATCTGGGTCAATTGGCGGCCTCGGATCTGACTCAAGAGCGGCAAACAGCTCCGGAGGAGGCGCGACGATAAGGACACTCGGACCGCCTGCATCCACGAGATCATCCGCGTGGCTCAAGAAGAGGTCAACCGATCGCTCTGCAAGTTCAGCGGGAGTGCACGAGGAAATCATGGAGTCTACTTCGCGCATGCTGACGGGAGAGATCCACCTGTCGTGGATCTGCAGTTCGGTCCCGAAGCATGAAGATGCGTCTATCCCCGGGAAAGGTGGATGTAAGTTCGAAAGGTGAGTCTGCTGCGCCGGAATCTCACCCCGCAGTTTCTGTAGCCACTCGCAGGCTGCGTCACACGTCTTCTTAGTTCCCACTACTCCAACCTTCAAGGGACGCGGAGCCAGATCTGTATCACGGTCCAACGGGCCGCTTTCCATTAGGCCAAACCTAATATCCACGTGCGTGCCTGCACCAAATTCGAGTTCCGGTTCTTCCAGCAAGATCGCTCTCATGACATGACCTCATCACCAAAGGGAAGTTCCATAATGCTATCATCAGAATCCTCGCTTGGGGGCTGCGGTGGTTTTCCCCATGCCGAATCCCGCAGTATCGCTGGCAACTCAATCTCAACGGGACGCACGAACTCAAGATGACGGGGAACGGATGTCCACATATCGTCCGTTTCACACAGGAACTCAGCCCACACCAGGACCTGGCTTAGAACAGCTCTATTGCCCTCGATCCGTTTGATCCCTTTCAACTGATCTTCGTGAAATCGATAGAGCCAGTTCCCGTCGCGCGTGAACCGGTACGTAGGAGTGACCTCCAAGAACCACTTGCCTTGGAGTTTTCGGAAACGCCCCCGGAACGCTAAGTGCCTGTAATGGACGAAGGTCCGACCATCGGCCGTGTCATGCGCGAACTCTTCGACAACCGTAACATGGCTCTTTTTCTCTGCTGACTGGTAAGGGAATACAACTCGACCCGTCCAAGGGCCACCAACAAAAGCGAAGCAATCCTGTTTCGGCCAGAAACGGACCCTCGGACTGAGTTGCGATTTCAGTGCTCGATTAAGCAATTGCACGAAAAGCCGTTGGCTGTCAGCATTACTAGAGTCCGCCCACTCAGCAGTATCGAACGGCTCCACAGTTCCCTTGTCACAGATGGCGTTCCACTCCGGCGATTTGAGGTCAGCAAAAGAGAATACTCCCTTGTCATGGAGCACCCAGGCACCATCGTTGAAATCAGCAGCCTCGCGAAGTGATCGCCACACATCGATGGGATAACGCATATCCGTCATTCCATGATAGATCGTGCCGCTAAAACGACGCAGAGGAAAGAGATTTGAGACGGCTCGTTCAGTTCCGGGCTGGCAAGCTTCAATGAAGGTCTTCCCGCCAATCTTCGGGGTGCGCAGCCCGCGCAATGCAGCCCATGCTGAAGCGGAGAATGCGTCGGCTTTAACGTCAAATTGAATCTTCGGCGACACATGTCGCGAGTAATCCGGGAACCGGTCGTGAATACATGCCCAGTACGCCTCCGGAGTATCTGGGTTTGAGACAACGAGAATCACTGGAAGATTCTGCCGCAACCAGTACTCGATGTCTCGGCGGTCACACCAGTACTCGATGGTGTCGGTGCCCTTCCGGCAAAGAGCGGCCAGGGCCTTTGATTGAACCGCTATGTTCTTGCCCGTTGGCTTGCCAGTCGTCGAATCAAACAGTTCGATGAAACCATCGATGCCAACCTCGTTAGGGCCGCTTGGCGTCCATCTGGACTTCATATCCAGAACAACCCTCTCTACGAGGTTGACACCTTCTTGGCCCCTGACGGCTTTCCTGTGCAGGTTCTTTGTCATTGATTTCTACAGCCTTGGCAGAACGCCATGGTTTGCTTCCTAATCCGTTTTCCTCTAAAACTCCGCCAAGCACATCATAACGTCCCACTATTTCAGTAACAGATATCTCAAGCCAACGTCACAAATCAGCGGCAGTGAACCCGCCGCGGGCTCACTGTGCGCCGGATTATTTTGTTGGTTGCTTCTTTGCGCATTCCTCTGCTTTGAGAATATCTCGTATCCAAGCACGAACAATCCGCGGTAGTTGCCTTGTAACTTGGTTGAGGTCGAATTGCTTGTATAGATAGCCAATGAGGTCTGTCTGCAATCGTGGCAAGAAGGAGTCCTTCAGAATAAGGACGCTACGCCCGCGTGACAGACAGAAGCCGAGTTCAAGCGAAACGTTCGGATTGAACTCCTCCTGTATAGTGCTTTCTTTCTCTATACGAGTAAACACGGCTATACCGTACTTACACGCCAGAAGGAATGAAGCGACGTTATCCCACAGTTGAGGGGCTACCGTCTTGTCCGAGGCCAACCACGCAGTGAACCCGTGCTTCTTGAGCTCTTGCCTGATAATACTCTCGATTCGCTCATAGCGCTCGTCGCGATCCTTTCGAAATGGCATCATCACAAACACGTTTCTTTCATATGGACTTTCTTTCAACAGGACGCTTGCGGATGGGTCGAGATGAGAGAACTGCGCTTGTATAGCCCCATATTGAGCGTCCATCCGCTTAAGTTCGGCCCCCAGACGTTGAGCTGTGTGGTAGATCGTAGGAAACGACCCCATTACTACTGACGCAATTGCATGAGACATATCTTTGCCGCATCGCATGCGAAGGTAGCGGATAGAACTAATGAGTGAGCGAAAGCACAGTTGTAGGTATGTTGATTCGTGGTACTTCTTACGCGCCTTAAGAAACACTGACGGTAGCGACTGCGGGGAATCTCGAAGACTGAACAGTGCCTTCAGTGCATGGTCTTCCGCAAATTGCTGGGTAGATGTTGGCTCCCACGGAGTTTTCGTCAGGTTGCCCAATACGTACGCCGTATATAACGCCTCACCATCCCATAAGCCGTTGTCAGCCTGTGCCTTGATGATCTCCGTCAGAAGTTTCGTGGCTGCGGCAGATGGCCGCTTGCCATGAGACGGCACATGTCGCAATTCAAAGAAGAAACCCTTGAACGATGTACGATGAACATCCTCCCACTGACCTTCAATTGCATTCAGCGCCTTGCGGATAGGTGGCGAGGTCGCTTCGTGTCGGCCGAGCAATTGAAGAATACGAATCGCCCAAAGGGTAGAGAAGATATTTCCCCCATCAAGAAAGCCGGAGTATAGCTCAAAGAAGCCGCTTGGCTTCTGCTTCGCGAGGATGGCCTTTGCAATGTCGTCCCTCGTCGTATCATTAAAGGCGCCCGCTCGCGCAAGAGTTGTGACCATAAATGGGTTGTGAGGGTTGCCATGTGTTTTTGCAAACCATTGGCAAGCGGTATGAATAATCTGCTTGAAAAGAGTGGCGTCAACCTCAACACATAATTCGACCAGGTGATGGGTCGCCACATAATCTTCGATGACCCTTCCGTCCGCTTCTCGCGTGAGGACGGCTCCTCCGGGTGTGATCTCTGGCAGAACGACGGTCTGGAAAATCCCAAGAACATGGGTCTCCAGGTTGGATTGTTCCCTCTTTGTTAGCATTAGGGCCTCCAGGGCTGTGTGCGTGCGTTAGATCTTCTTTGCTTTTGCCTCAAACGCCAGTAATGGTATCCAAGTGCAGTAAGCAGGCAGGCCTTGGAATTCATCACAGCGATGTACATGTGTTCTTCACTTAACACCATCACATCCTTTGGTGCGCTCGCGGCAATTTGTCTTCCACTTGTTGTCCCAGGCATTCTTGGCTGACATGTCGGTGTAACTGGATGGCGTATCTGTATTCAACGCCTGCCCTTTGAGCAGCTAGCGTGAACGAGCGTCCTCAATAGCGAAACTGAGGGATATACGTTCGACTGCTATTTCTGCATCCTCCTTTTTCTTCGTCGTTTCTCCAGTCACTCTCAACGGTATGCAGGACAGCGTTTACACTCCCCGCCCCTAACACATTACCCCGCCCTTAACTCGGATGAAATATAATCTCCTTGCTATAGGCGTGAGGCTAAACCAAGGGGCCTCGGGTTGCAAGACTAAACTGCGATATCCCTCGTGTTTAAGGTGCTCCTGGCGATTCAGTACTAGCCGGATATGCGCAGGCCCTAGCATCAGGTATGGTATACGGGATTTGGCAGGGAAATGCTGGCTTAGAAAACGGAAATCAGGCTCGGTGCGGAGAAGAATCATGGGGCTCAAGTTTTTCCCCGAATGACTGCGGCCCAGATACAGATTCAAGCCCGGCCCTTACTTCTGCCAGACGATGCCGTACCCACTTACGCCCGCTTTCCGCATCAACCTCTCCGCCCTTTCCATCTCCCCCAGCGTCACTGTCAGTATCGCCTGCTTATTGCTCGCGACCACCCCCACAAGGAATTGCTCGGCGAGGCGGTCATCGAGCATGAATAAGATGTCGTCAACCAAGAGGGCCGTTTTTTGGGTCGTGGATTTCACAAGAAGCATGCCTACTGTAAAAACGACCTGCCCGTGGCTCATGGCTGTGAAAGATACGGGCGGCGGTGCTGGAAGTTCGATGATTCCAGCAGAAGTTTTCAGCCTTTCCAGCAGTCGTGTCCGACCAGAGCCACTTTCACCCACAAGGAAGTTCAAGCGTGGGCCAAAAGATATGCCGTCGAAAGCAGCGACTTTGGGGATGATATCGAAATGCTCCTTCACGTCATCTGATATCTCTGGCGGGAAGTGCTGGCGTAACCACGACTCGATACGGCAGGTCATCATGTCCGCGCCTAGACTTTGAAGACCGAGCACCAAGTACCGGTTTTGGACAGGAGATCCAGCAAGCGAGAGTTCAGCTTCAGCCAGAATCGTTCACTCCCCACAAGGTCGCCTGACAACAAACGGCTAAGAAATGGGCGGGAAAATCCACTGGCACGACAAAGGTCCGCCTGCGAAAGCGAAAATAAAGTCATTAAAAGCTTGAGGCGGTCTAGGTTTGAATCTGTACCATGGGACGTTCTTGTAAACACGGGTAAACACAGTTCCCGTGGCCTAACGTCTTCCTGGTTTACCGAGGCTATCGTTTTTTCAGCTTGGGCAATCATTTTATCACCTCCGTCTATGATTTCGAGGAATAGCATATCAGGCCAGAGCCATTTTTGGAAGTAAATTCGACCGCCACCCCGCACTTTTTTGTGACCAGTAATAGTAGCGCAACCCCGCCTCCAGCCTGATCACGGTTTTGATCGCCTGGTTACGATCGGCACTACAGGGCGTTTTATCCTGCGCTACTATTACTTGCAGAATATTTTCCTGCCCAACTATCGGTAAAGATGACTTTTTTTACTCTAAAGAAAATAGAGGGAACCGCAGAATGATTCTTAGAAATATTAAAAGTGGACTATAATAGTCAGTAACATTGGAGGAGGTGTTTTTGGATGGACAGAATAAAAACAGAATTGAAAAAGCGAAATGGCCTGACAGTGCGTTGGCCGGACAGTGTTCACGAGGCCGTTTGCGATATAGCCTGGAAACAACGCCAGACCGTCAGTTCACTGATCCGTGGAGTGATGCTCAGATATTTAAAACAGAACGGGGTTCGTGTTGATGAGATTGAGTAATGTTCAGCATATTCTAGCTATTTCTATTTAGGTATAAATATTTCTTTATGATTTTTCTATTTTGAGGTATAATGGAAGTGGTGAAGATGATGATTTTAAGATTATCGGAGGACCTGGTGAAGCCCTCAGCTAGGTCCAATAGCCAATGGCGAGTTCCGCCAAAGGATGGGTCGGGGGCAGCGGTCAACAAAAGGATCAATATGGAGAGCTTATATGTTGTTAAGGCAGGAAGCCGCCCGAATAGTGGCGGGAAGCTATTTACCTCAATCAAGTAATGCTACAAGCGATAGATTATCTGTAATAGATAGTGATTGGCCTGAGCAGTCGAGTTGTCTGTACACGTGTGGCAGTTCGTGGCAAGTTGACGCCCCCCTCCTTCGCCCCCTCCTTTTAATGGCTTTGGCTGCGCCCTTGGCGCGACGCATAGGCAGAACGTCCACCGGCAGGGTCGAGAGCCCCCCTCTTGGGCGGCACTCCACTTCCGGTCTAATTCACATCGCCTTGCAGTTGTCGAGACTTACCGCCGCTCCACCTTGCAGCACTATTCTGACCAGCATGAAAAGATTTGATGGTGAGTGTTTAACAAATGGTTGGGTCATTCACCATCCGATAAACAATACCCCAACACAAAAGGAGAATACATATGGCAATATTGCCAGAAGTTAGTGGTAACGCAAACTGGAAGACTATCCCGAAAGGCACATTCCTCGCAATTTGTGAGGATATAAAAGACGAGTTCGGTGTTCATCGAAAGAAGTACAACTCCGAAGAAATGGAAGTGATTGATCAGACCCAATTCCGGTTCGTCTTTAAGGATCCGAAGTCAGGTGAGATATTTCGGATAACATCTCGCAAGATGCGGATCTCGTCACACGAGAAATCATCCCTATATCAAGCCCTTCATGCATGGTGTGGGGAGCCCCCACGAGCTGGCTGGGACTTCGGCGAGCTTAAGGGGTGTGGAGCGATGATAACCATCGCCCATATGCCGTCGACTCTACATCCAGGCCAACCGTTTGCGACCATCCATAACATCGGCCCGGTCCCAGAGGACTGGAATGATAAGTTGGAGGCGCTGAAAAAGGCTGTCGCAGATCCGGCCGCTAAAAACGGCGTCAAGGAAGCGGCAGGGGTAAACATGCCCGGCGAGGGTTGGTGATACAAGGAGGAAGACGGTAAACGACAGGGCATATGAGCGAGGTTTTTACAATACCAGATGAAATACCAAGCCATAAACTGGCCGCAGCACGTCTGTATCGTGACCTTGGGTGGGCGGTTCACCCGCTACATGGCCCTAGCGAGGGCGGGCCAAGCGAACGGGGCAAAAAGCCACGACTTCGGGATTGGAAATGTTGGTCTGTTGAAAAAGTGACGGATGAATTTCTTTCAACGTACTTTAGTAATGGCACAACCTCCAATCTCGGAGTCGTGGTCCGCCGTCCATGGGTCTTCATAGACCTTGATTCGAAAAAGGACCAGGGTGCTAGCGTGCGGGCGTGGTTAGATGACCAGCCCGCGCAAGCGCATCTTAAGAATGTCCCCCGCTATTCCACCGGCAATGGCGAACGGCTCGTGTTCGTTTGCTATGATCTGCCCCAGTTCAAGAAATCTAATGGGAAGAGGTATGAGAAGGCTCTAATTTCCCACATCAACGAAAAGCTTACGATAGAGCTGTATTATGACGGACTTAACATCGTGTTGCCGCCCTCCATTCACCCAAACGGATCGGCCTACGAGTGGAGGACCAAGGGAGAAGTTCCAACCGTAACATGGTCGCAACTCCAGCAATGGTTCGGATTCAGGCTGCCTACCGATGAGGGAGAAACAACCGACAGCCACACCGTTCGCAGACAGAATAAAGCAGCGTGGTGGGCGAAATACCAGGGCGACCTACGCACGCTAGATATAGCGGAACTGTTTCATGACGCAGGGATGCTTGGCGACCTCGTCACGCCGGATGAAAATAAATACTCCGCCCTGTGCCCTTGGCGAACAGAGCATGGTGACAAGGCAGAGGCTGCCGACGACTCCAGCACTGTAATCTTTGCGCCACCTGACAGTATGCCGGGTTTTTCTTGCCTGCACGCACATTGCGCTGAGCGGCATCTCGCCGAAGTACTGGATTGGTTTGAATTAGCGGAACCGGGCTGCGTAGACCTGCACTGTAAACGGATGAGAGTTTTTCAGCCGGGTCAAACTGCTCAGGACGGGCGGCCGCGCCTCATCCTCCCCGGTGTAGGGCGCTCCGCCTCAGATTTTGCAAAAGACGCAGGAGCAGCGATTGCCACATCGACTAGCGTCAGGCGTCTTTTCCTTCGTAACGGCCTGGTTGTGGAAATCAGTCAGATCCAATTCGCAAAAGGACAACTGTGCCTAGGATTTGCCGTCGTTAAGCCCGCTAGGTTGATTACCTTGATGGAAAGTTACGCCGAGGTGGGGTTTTTGACGAAGGACGATCTGGGCAATGACGTTTTCAATGCCCGCTCCATGGACAAAAACACAGCCGAGGTAGTATTGGCAGCACAACAATTTCGGGAGCAGCTGCCTGTTGTCGAACGTATCTTGGATGTGCCGATTCCCATCCTCACGCCGGAGGGGATAATTTGCTACCCGTCCACCGGCTACGATCCGCGCTTCATGACGTATCTTGCCGAGGACGCCCCGAAAATCGAGCGCATGCCAGTGGCAGATGCCCTGGCCTTGCTGCGTGAATTGTATTTTGAGTTCTGTTTTCGGACGGCGCAGGACATTACCCATGCCATAGCGGCGCTCATTACGCCTTTCTGCCGCGGCCTGTTCGGGCGATGGACTGCTCGGACACCCACGTGGTTCCACGGCGCAAACCGCGCACGAGCAGGCAAAGATTGCGAGGCCAATCTTGCGTCGATACTCTATGAGGGCCGTACAAACGAGGATGCCCCGCTAACCGCAGACGTGGCCGAGACACGCAAGAAAATTACCTCTGCGCTGATCGCCGGTCGGCGTCGGATTCACTTCGCAAACTGCAAGGGGCATATAAACAATTCGGCGTTTGAAAGTATCGGCACAGCCGAGGTATGGACGGACCGTGTTTTAGGAGGCAATACCACGATCAGCCTTCCGAATGAGATGGAGATCAGTTTGTCAGCTAATACAGGATTGACTTACACGCCGGACCTCGACGCTCGGTGCCGTCCGATTATGCTGTTCTACAGCGAGGAGGACCCCAACGCTCGAACCTTCCAAAGGCCAGACCTGCATGGGTGGCTGCGCGCAAACCGTGGTCGGGTCCTCTCCGCTATTGCAGCGCTGGTTGACCACTGGGACATGCAGGGCCGCCCGTCGGGACCCAGCCCATTTACCAGCTACCCGCTCTGGGCAAAGGTGGTAGGTGGCATCATGACTTCTGCTGGATTGGGCGATCCATGTCTTCCTGTTCCCAATGACGGGACCCAAATCGCCGGGGACCAGCAAACCGGCGACATGAAGACGCTATTTGCGCTGGCTCACGAGCAGTTCAACGGGGAATGGGTGAATAAGGGCCGTATCATGGAACTGCTTGAGGGCGAGGGCACAGAGCTGTTCGGGTGGCTCGACCTTGAAAGCCGTGGCGGACGCACATCCTTCGCCCTACTGCTGAATAAGCATGTAGGGCGTGTTCTGGGCGGTATCCGATTGGAACGCAATGCCTCTGCCAAGAAATCTCAGCAGCATACATATCGGTTCGTGAAAGATGCGGGCGGTTCTACCGTAAATGCCCGCGCCGCCATGTTCGATACCGTTTTTAACTCTGCCAAGGTCGGAGAATCGCCTTCCGGAGGTGGACACGTTGGGCACCTTGGGCACCTTCCCTATACTCCCTATATTAAAACCAATTCTTCAAATAATATAGAGATGAAAAATAAAGAGAGGGAAATATATAAGAGCATAGAACAGGTGCCTAACGTGCCCAAGGTGCCCGCATCTTCCACAATCCCCTGCTTTGACCTGGTGACATCCTCGGACGCCCTAAAAGGCATAGCCGACCAGATTACGGCGGCATCGGAACCCGTTGCCTTGGACATAGAAACGTATGGAGCCAAGGGCGGGTTAGACCCATGGCAGGGCGATATACGGCTCCTATCCTTGGCTATCCCAGGCGTTTCCCCATGGGTGCTGGACCTGAAAGCTATTGGCTACGATCTTGGACCGCTCGGCGCGGTGCTGCCCGCCAAGCCGGTCTTGGGCCACAACATCAAGTTTGATGCGCTGTGGCTGCGGGTTAAATGCGGCTTGGTGCTCCGCAATGTGCTGGACACCATGACGGCCAGTCGCTTGTTGACCAACGGGACCAAAGAGCCGAACGACCTCGGGGCTATAATTTCCCGTCACCTCCAAATAGACCTGCCCAAGGACCAAGGGCGATCTGATTGGGGGGCAATGGCGTTGTCCGAGGAACAACTGCGGTACGCCGCAGACGATGTGCATCATCTTCATGCCCTACATGGAAAGCTCCAGGGCGAACTAGAAAAGGCCGGGTTGCTGACGGTGTATGAAACCGAGATGGACCTCCTGCCGGTGGTGGTGGATATCGAGGCTCGGGGGTTTGCTATTGATAAGGTCAGGTTGGCGGTCCTTTCCAAGAAGGCGGCAGAAGAGCGAGACACCGCAGCTACGGTGCTGCGACAGACATTCAATGCCCCTGCCCTCAACCCGGCTTCACCGGCGCAACTCAAGACCGTGCTGGCCGGTGTGGGTATTACATTGGAATCAACAGGCGAAGAAGCCTTACAGGCCAGCGGCGACGACCGGTTTGTACCTCATATCCTGGCTTATCGCAACGCCCAGAAACGCACCGAACAAACAGAAAAGCTTCTTCAAAAGATAGGCCCGGACGGACGCATTCATGGGCGTTTTGAACCCACCGGAACTGAAACAGGCAGATTCTCCTCCAAGGACCCTAACCTGCAGAACATCGCCCGAGGCGAGCTGCGAAACTGCTTCGTTGCAAGCCCAGGCTGCTCCTTGGTTGTTGCCGACTACTCGCAAATCGAGTTGAGAGCCGCCGCGGCCATCGCCAACGAACCAAAAATGATCGAGGCGTATCGCCAAGGGGCTGATTTGCACAAGCAGACGGCGAGCCTTGTCCTGGGCATCAGTCCCGATGCGGTGTCGAAAGAGGATCGACAATTGGCCAAGGCCGTGAACTTCGGGTTGCTCTACGGAATGTATGCGGCAACATTGGTGAAGTACGCCAAAACCAGTTACGGCGTAACGCTTACTGACCAACAGGCCGTTCAGATGAGAGAGCGATTTTTCAATGCCTACCGAGGGCTGCGGCGTTGGCACGACAAAGCAGGGCTTGAGGCTGGTGGTGCCAAGGAAGTCCGAACGCTACTGGGCCGCAGGCGCATGCTGCCCGCCGGATTTGACAAAAGATGGGCGCGATTCTCTACGCTACTGAACACGCCGGTCCAGGGGAGCTGTGCCGACGGAATGAAAAAAGCAATTCTGCTTGTCGCCAGCCGCCTACCGTACGGGGCAGGAATCGTCTCAACCGTCCACGACGAACTGATCGTCGAGACACCATCGGAGCAGGCTGAGGCGGTAAATACCATAGTGCACGACGCCATGGTCGAGGCGATGGCGGCCATTTTCCCGCAAGTGCCAATCGTGGTGGATTGCAAGGCGTGTCAGACATGGGGGGAGAAGTAGATGTTTTTTAAAAGTCCATCATGCAGAGAATATGTTACTAATTAGATATGGCTATTTAGAATAATTTAGTTGTTGACATTTGATTGAGTTTATAGTAGAAGAGAAGCGAATAATAAATTATATTATTCACGGGCGTTGCATGCCTGATCTGATGCGTGCAACACAATTGATAGTCGGCGCTTTTGTTGGTCCTCGTGACTAACGACCAATGCCACCTCGATCAGATCGGTAGCGGGAGCGGTGTCTCCCGGAGGTGGATAAATGGAAAAATACAGGTCGTTAGTTCAAATTCAGTTTGCGGGAGGTCTTGGGTCGGATCTGTTCTGGCACCCGAGCTTTCTGCGCAAATCAGACGCTGCTGCCCCTCTTTATCAAAGTCGGTGCGCAAAACAGCGAATCATATGGGCCGAAAAGGAGTATCGGCGCACCCACCCAAAAGCTGCGGACATCTTCGTCCAGAGCGAAGCTTCTATAACCCGCAAATACCTCAAGCAGCTTAAATCCCGTGGGTTATATGGGGTTCTGGCAGCTCATCTTTTCCGTGCCCAGAAATCCTCTGCTCGGGCCAAGCTCTACCGTCATGGCGATTACAAGCAGTACGCCTATGACCGTAAAGGCCAAATTCTTCAGAAACTGTGTGAATTTCTGCCTTCGTTGCCTGAAATCAAGTGGGGATGGGGGCAGGATGACAAGGGCTATCTGGCCGATGTCCTATATATAGAGATCCCCACCGGCCAGGTCAGTTTTCATTCAGAATCACGCTATGCCGGGCCGGACTACCCAGGCGCATGGGACGGCCAGCGGGCCAGTGAGCACAGGATTATGGCGTTTTGCGATTCGGTCATGGGGGCATTAATTGAGCATATTTAGAATCATGGGGACGCCATCATATATGAGAGGTTACTTTTTAGGCGTGAGGTCATTGACGCCCTAAACAGAACAGGGGTACTACTAATATTGGGACAATGCAGACTAACAACAAGGAGGGGAGCAAGGACGGAAACACAGCAGCATAGTATGTAGATCGTCGGAGACAGAATATTCACCGCCTCAAACAACTAAAAAGGAGCGCGGCATGTAAAGTAATTCGGAAATATATTGGAGAGAATAAATGAAGAAGTCAAAACCCGCTGGAGATAATCCGGCAAACTCAGATGCAGATAATAAAGTATGCAGAAATAAAACAGCAGAGCATGCACGTCAGGTATTGACCAGTACAGGGAACAACAGTTGGGCTACCCCGGCAGTGTGGTTCGAGTATTTGAATTTGGAGTTCAAATTTGACTTGGACCCCTGCTGCACCCACAAGACCGCCAAATGTAAAAAGCACTACACCCCAGCGGAAGATGGATTGGCGCAGTCATGGGCAGGGGAGAGGGTCTTTATGAATCCGCCCTACAGCGCCGAACTCCCAAAATGGTTGAGAAAGGCCTACATAGAGTGTCGGGACAATGCTGCCCTGGTGGTTGCTCTTGTACCCGCACGAGTGGATACGGACTGGTGGCACCAGTACGCAGCCAAGGCATCTGAAATACGGTTCCCCATAGGACGATTGACATTTAAAGGCGCTGAATATCCGGCTCCATTCCCCGTGGCCATAGTTGTTTTCCGGCCACGTATTAGCAATCCATACAGCGAGCCGATGTGGGACATGCCGGATGATACAACGCAAGACGAGTATTACGCATGGCTTGACCAGCAGGAACAGGGCGGTGCCTCATGAAAAAGCACCTCTCATTGTTCAGGTATCCTGGCGGAAAATACAGACTTATCGGTTCAATCCGAGAAAAGCTCGACCCGTTGTTGCGTGATGCCCACTTGTACGTCGAGCCGTTCGCCGGTGGATTCAGTGTGGGGCTGAGCGTGGCCCAGGACTATCCCGACATCGAAATCTGGCTAAACGACCTAGACCAAGACGTATCGGCATTCTGGCACGTGCTGGCCAGTGGCTCTGACAGGGAGTGTCAGCGGTTACTTAACCTTATCATCCAAGCTCCATCTGTAGAACTGCTTGAGCAACTCCGCGCCACCCCACCCAAGGACCAGGTTGAGCGTGCTTACCGTGCCATTTTCTTTAACCATTGCACGTTCAGTGGGATGGCAAATTCTGGCCCTCTTGGCGGATATGGACAGGATGGCAAGTGCCATATCGGTGACAGGTTTAATTGCAGAAGAATCATCGCCGAATGTATCGAGGCCCGCAAACTGCTCCGTGGTCGCACCAAGGTCTTTTGCCAGGACGGGATACAGCTTATCCGTGAAGCTCCTGTCGATGCTGTCCTGTTCGTCGATCCCCCCTATGTCAAAGCAGGCAAATCCGTGTATCGGGAATATTTCCAGACCGAGCAGCACAAAGCCCTTGCCGAGGCTCTCCGTGGACGGACCAGATGGGTGGCGACGTATGACATGGCTCCAGAAATCAAGGATCACTACGACTGGGCCATCCTGGAAGAACTGCCGGTAAACTACTCGATAAAGTCATTTAACACGGGTCTGACTCGATCCACCGAATATCTCATCACCCCGCCCGCGCCTGTGCCGGAAACAGCCTCGGAAGTGGTGTATTCGTCATCGAGTTCGAGCGAATCCCTTGATGAGACGGCACATGCGGGTAAGGCAAAAAGACAGGAAGAGAAAGATCTTGGCCGGGACCATCACCCGGCCGTATCCCTGGCCAAGAGTACGGTCAATTTTGCGGATTACGAGTACCTAACGACGAAGGAAGCAGCCATGTATCTACGGAGGAGTCCATCGTGGCTCCTGCATAACAAGGAAATCCCTTACCTGACGGGCTCTCCGAATACCTACAAAAAGTCGGACTTGGATGCATGGTTCAACAAGACCAAGAGCGGAGAGATCTGACCATGAGTGTATGGCAAAGAAAAGACCATTTGGATAAATGGTCTCATCCCGTTTGGTACTACTCTTTTTGGCATAGGGGGCAACGGTATCGTAAGGGAGGATTTCTAACCAAGGGCCGCGCGAGTGCTGCTGAAGCCAAACGAAAGCACGATGTAATTATTGAAGGGAAGGTGTTTCGCGGCAAAGGGAACAAGTCATTGGCCGAGATTTTCAGCGAGTACTTGGAATACCGTGCATGCGACTGTGCCGCGTCCACAATAGCCGGTGAAAAGACGCGGAGGCCCCCTCTCCTGGGCTTTTTCAACAAGACCCCCATGACATCCATCGCAGTATCGGATGTTCAAAAATACGTGGAGGATCGGAAAAGAAAAGGCATGGCCAATAGAACCGTAAACCTTGAACTCATCACCCTTCGCAACCTGTTCAAGTTTGCGATGCAGAGAGAGTACGCTTTTCAGAATCCGGCGAAAGAAGTCAAAAACCTGAAGGAAGTGCTTCGTGATCGCCCGGTTCCCAACCCCGAGCAGATGAGGGCATTGCTTGAAGCCGGAAAAGCAGAAGGCTCCCAAGTCTATTGCTGGATGGCCTTGATGGCGTACACAGGGATGCGACCCAGCGAATCCTTCCACCTCTCCTGGGACGATATCGACTTCAAGAGGATGCAGATCCTTGTGCGTCCCAAACAAGAGCACGATCTCAAGACTGGACGATTCAGGGCGGTCAACATCTTGCCGGAACTCCTCCCCATCCTATTGGCGTGGCAAACGGAATGGGAGCAGGTCTTTGCCGACGGGAAGCCCCACAACTGGGTGTTCTTCCATCCGCGCCGACCGGCATTCCGGGCTCATGGCTATCCGAAGCACTTCAAGAGAGCCGTTAAGAACGCGGGATTGAAAGGATTCACGCCTTATACTTTCCGCCACTATTTTTGCAGTAGAGCCATTGAAAGTGGGTCAAATATCGAGGCGGTTAAAATAGTTGTCGGGCATACCCCCTCGTCCACGGTGCTCCAAAAACACTACGCACACCTCTGCCAGCCGTTCATCGATGCCGAACTCGCCAAGGTAAAGATCGTGTAGGTTCCCTGCCGTCTGGCCCGAGCACGTCCCCAAGTCCATGGCCCCACCGCCGAAAGCCGTACCGCGCCTTTATTACGGCCTTCAGGTCCAAAGGGGCGTCCAAGCAGCTTCTGGAGGGGAAAATGGCTAGGATAGCTTCCTGGGCGAGAAAAACGCCTATTGGAGCCCCTCCAGCCAAGGCACCACCTCCTTTGGAAGGAGTGTTGAAAATTCCATGGCGGCGGGACTGGTAGAGCCGCCACTGCCCCTACCCCTGCTCACGGCTGCAAAGAACCTTTTGGCCCCAAATTCGGCCACATGGCTTTTTGACAAAGAAACAGCCCTGCCGGCGGGACACGGCTTCAAGGGGCTCAACAGCAAGAAAAGCCCTGTTAAATAAGGCTGAAATGAGTGGCGGGAAAAATGAAGCTGGTGGCCAGAGTCGGGATCGAACCGACGACACACGGATTTTCAGTCCGTTGCTCTACCAACTGAGCTATCTGGCCCCGTGCGAGAAGGGCATACTAGGCTTTTTCCGCTCGATGTCAACGCTCCGGGCTCCTATGCTCGCGGCATGAATTCCTGCCCGTTTTGCGCGGTGGCGCCGGAGCGGATCACGGCCGAGGACGGCCCGTGCCTCGCGCTCTCCGACCGCTACCCGGTGTCACGCGGGCACCAGTTGATCGTTCCGCGCCGCCATGTCGCTTCCTTCCGGGAGTTGACGGACGAGGAATGGCAGGCCGTGCTCCGTCTCGCCCGCCGGCTCGCGGAGCAGTTGCAGGAAAGCGATCCCGCAATTCAGGGTTTCAACCTCGGGATCAACGACGGGGCCGCGGCGGGTCAGTCCGTCTTCCACGTACACGCACACCTGATCCCGCGCCGCTCGGGCGACGTCCGCCGGCCGCGCGGCGGCGTCCGCGGCGTGATCCTCGGCAAGCAGGATTATCCCGGCGATTCCGCGCCTGCTCCAACAGGCTGATCCCCCCGGCGCCCCCGGCCGTTGCATCGCGATTCCAAAATGGATTAACCTTATGCGCATATGCGCATAAGGTTGAAAGCCTCTGCCGGCAAACCAACCGGGATGCGAGCGGCGGCTTCAGCGCCGGGAAGACAGGAACCGGCCGGGGCGGACGTTGGTGGGCTTGCCGCCGGACAGGACTGCCTGCCCGTTGACCATGAGCGTCTCGATGCCGCGCGCCAATCGATGCGGCTCCTCGTAGGTCGCCGCGTCCCCCACCCCGCCCGCATCGAACACGACAATGTCGGCTTTCATCCCCGGCTCGATGAGGCCGCGATCCTTCAAGCCGAATTGCCGCGCGGGCAGGGACGTCATCTTGCGGACCGCCTCGGCCGGCGACACGGTCCGGCCATCCAGCGAGGCCCGCAGGAAGCGGGGAAAAGCGCCGTACGCGCGGGGATGCGGATGATCGCGGCTCAACGGGCCGGACGGCGCACGCAGGGAGGCGTCCGACCCGATCATGACGTACGGCTCGGCGAGGATGCGCCACATGTTGTCCTCGCTCATGCCGAAGAAAATGCCGGAGGTGTGCAACTCGTCCGTGTCCATCAGGTGCAGGGCGGCATCCACCGGCTCCAGGCCCAGCCGCCGCGCCACCTCGACGATGGGCCGGCCCTTGAACCCGGCGTTGCCCGGGTGGCGCACAGAACCGATGACCAGGTTTTCCCAGTAGGCCGCGTCGCGCCGGGCTGCGATCTCTTCCCGGATGCGCGCGCGGGTCGCCGGGTCGCGCAGTCGCGTCAGCACTTCCTCGCGCCCGCCGCCGGCAGCCCAATCGGGCAGGATGACGTCCAGGTCCGTGCAGGACGCGGTGTAGGGATATCGGTCCGCGGCGACCTCCAGCCCTTCCGCCCGCGCGGCCCGCACCCGGTCCAGCGCGGCCTCCCGCAGCCCCCAGTTCGCCCGCCCGGAGGTCTTCAGGTGCGAGACCTGGACCCGCACGCCGGTCTCGCGGCCCACGCCGATCGTCTCGTCGAGGGCCTCGAGCAGTCGCCCGCCCTCGCTCCGCATGTGCGACGTGTAAATGCCCTTCCGCCCGGCCACCACCCGGGCCAATTCAACGATCTCCGAGGGCGCGGCGAACATCCCGGGAGAGTAGATCAGCCCGGTGCTCCATCCCGCCCCGCCCTCGTCCATGCACCGGGCCAGCAGCGCCTTCATCTCCGCCAATTCATCCGCCGTTGAGCGACGCTCCTCGTACCCCATGACCGAGGCCCGCAACGCGTTATGCCCGATCAGCAGGACCACGTTGACCGCGGGCTTCACCTGCTCCAGCAGGGCCCGGTATTCCGCCACGGTGCGCCACGAACCGGGATACGGCATCGCGCGCCAGTCGGACGGCATGAGGTAGCGGCCCAGGCGCGGCGCGGCGGACGCGCCGCAGTTGCCGACGACCTCGGTGGTCACGCCCTGGAACACCTTGCTCGGCGCAGCGGGCTCGATGAGCAGGTAGGCGTCGGAATGGGAATGCACGTCGATGAACCCGGGGCAGACGCAACGCCCCGCCGCGTCCACGACGACGCCCGCCTCGGCGAGGGACAGGTCTTCGACCGCCTCGATACGATCGCCCAGCAGGCCGATGTCCGCGCGTCGCGCAGGCGTCCCGGTTCCGTCGAGCACCTGCCCGCCGCGGATCAACACGTCGAATCTCACGGCCCGCCTCCGGCGCGGCGCTGTTCGATCTTCTCGATATAACGGCGCGCCTCGGGACTGCCGACACGGAGAAACTCCGCTTCCGCCTCTTCCAACCGCCCGGCGTCGAACAGCGCCCTACCGAGGTTGAAGCGCGCCCGCCCCTTGCCGGGAAATGCCGCCACCACTTTCCGCAGAGGATCCGCGGCTTCTGCCGGGCGGCCGAGCCGGCACAACGTCACCCCGAGGGCATTGTTCAATTCCGGATCGTCGGGGCGCGCCGCCAGGGCGGCCTGCAAACGCTCCAGGGCCTCCCCGGCGCGGCCCAGGTCGGCGAGGGTCATCGCCCATTGGGCAAGGGCCTGCGGGTTGCCGGGCATCCTGGCCAGGGCGCTTTCAAAATGCGCGCGGGCCTCTTCGTTCCGGCCGAGGCTCGCGCAGACCATACCGAGATTGACCTCCAACTGGGGGCTATCCGGTTTCAGGCGCAACGCCTCCCTCAAGTGCTCCTCGGACTCCTCGTAGCGGCCGAGTCCCGCCAGCAGCGTGCCGAGGTTGTTGTGGGCATTCATGTAGTCCGGCTTGAGCCGGAGCGCCTGCCGGTATTGCTCCGCCGCTTCCGCGGGCCGGCCGGCCTCGCGCAGCGCGTTGCCGTAGTCGTTGTGTGGCTCCGGGCTGCCGGGCACCTTCCGGACCGTGTCCGCCCACAGGACAAGGGGATCCCGGTAGTCCGCGTTGCGCCGGTGCGCCGCCCACCCGAACCCCGCGGCCAGGATCAGCCCCGCCGCCAGGTAGAGGGAGAGATCCTCCTTCCGCCTCGTGCGAACCGCCGCCAGGAACGCGCCGGCGGAGACCAGCGCGACCAGGGCGGCCAGCGGCGCGTACATGCGGTGCTCCGCCACCGGCTGGCCGAGGATCGGGACGAACGTCGAGGACGGCGCCAGCACCCCGAAGAAGAACGCCCCGGCGAACCCGGCCCGCGGATGGCGGGCCACCGCCCACAAGGTCGCGCCCGCCAGCGCGGCCAGGAGAAGGGCTTGCGGCAGGACGGCGAGCGGATTATCGATCAGGTCCATGCCGTAGAAAAAGACCAGCGGCTGCGGCCAGAACGCCAGCCGGATCATGCGCGCCACGCCCCAGCACTGGGTCAGGAGATAATGCCACCGCATGCCCGGGGCCAGCAGTTCCGGCGTCACGTGGGGCGAGTAGGACAGGTGGCGCGACACCGGCCAGAGCGCCGTCAGCCACAACATCCCGTGCAGCCAGCCGCGCAGGCGGAGGACATCGCGCCACGATGCCGCCAGGAAGGCCCGGTCCAGGAGCAGCGCCAGGATCGGGGCGACGAGCATGGTTTCCTTGCTGCCCATCCCCAGCAGGCAGCCGAACGCGGCAACCGCGGACCACGCGACATCATGCCCCGCAACGGAATCCGCCGACCGGCACAGGGCATAGAGCGTCACGAAGAGGAACAACGTCATGAGCAGTTCCGCTCGCTGGCTCAAGTAATTCATCGCGGCGGTATTGAGCGGATGGACCAACCAGAGCAACGTCGCAACAAAGGCCGCGAGTTGGGCCCCGTCCAGGAATACCGCACGCAGGCTTCCGGGCAACCGCTCCGGATCGGTCCAGGGCGACCCCGCGGCGCGCCTCTCCCCGCCCCGCAGCAGCCGGATCAGCAACAGGTAGAGCGCCCAGCCGGCGAGCAGGTGCAGGGTCAGGTTGGTCCGGCGATACCCGGCGAGGTTTTCCCCCGATTTCGCGTAGTCCCAGGCCAGCGAGACATTAACGATGGGCCGCGTCCAGAAGCTGATGGGACCCTTGGGCGGATGCAACGCGGCGCTCAAGGGCCAGAGCCGGCGGATGCCCTCGTTCCGAATGATGCTGTTCAGGTCATCCAGAATCAAGGTGCCGTGGAAACTGTTGCTATAGACGAGATAGCCGGCCAGCATCAACAGGAGCGCAGGGAGCCAGAATCCGCGCCGTTTCGAAAACGGGCCCGAGGTGATCCCCGGCCCGCCCGGTGGCGCGATCGGTTCTGTATGTTCAGTAGCCATGTCCTTCCTGCGGCCTCTTCTCCGGCGGAAGGCCCACACCTGGAGTTATGCCGGGGCCTCCGCTCATCGGCCCGCGGAACCGATTCAAGGATTCCCGGATCTCCGCCTCGGCATGGAGGAGTGCCGGGTGACCCGGATGGACCTTCAGGGTGTCCCGGAGACGACCCAGGGCCTCCTCGCCGCGCCCCATTTCCTTCATCGTCTGCGCCCATTGTACCGTAACCAGCGGCTCAAACGGAACCGCTTTCAGCACCTGATCGAGTTGCTCCGCGGATTTCGCGAACTCGCCCGCCTCGAGGTACGCGGACGCCAGGTTCTGGCGCGCCAGGGGATTATCCGGCTTGAGCTGGAGGGCCTGTTCCAGCCGCGCGATCGCCTCGGCCGCGCGATGGCCCATCGCGAGGAGGGCGCCCTCGTTGACCAACGCGTCCACGTAGTCGGGGCTCAACTGCACGGCCTCGCGATACTCGGCCACGGCTTCGTCAAGGCGCCCGGCTTCCCGCAGCGCGTTGGCGTAATCATAATGGGCCTCCGGGACGAGCGGCACCTTGCGGACGGTGTCGCGCCAGAGAATTAACGGATCGCGATAGTCGGCATTGCGGCAACGGGTCACCGCCCCGAGGCCGATCGCGCCGATCAACGCCAGGCCCAGCAGGGTTCCCGCCGCGCGACGGGGGCCGACCATCCTGCTCAACACGACCTGTAACGCACCCACCCCCAGCGCCAGCAGCGCGGCCAACGGGGCATACATCCGGTGCTCCGCCACCGGTTGCCCGATGATCGGCACCAGGGTGGATGACGGCGCCAGGACCAGGAAGGAAAAGGCGCCCGCGAATCCCGCACGCGGCCGCCGGACCAGCGCCCAGGCCGTGGCCGCGGCCAGCATCCCGAGCAGCAGGGCCTGCAGCCAAACGGCAGACAGATCGGTGGCCAAATCCCGGCCGTAGTAGAACACCAGGGGACTCGGCCATAAGGCCAGCCGGATCATGCGAACCAAGCCGCGGCACTGGGTGAGCAAGTAGCGCCAGCGCGTCTCTTCCGCCAGGGCGGCCTCCGTGATGTGCGGGGAGTACATACACTGGCGATGGATCGGCCACCACGCGGTCAGCCAGAGCGTCGCGTGCATCAGGCCGCGCTGCCGCCACAGCGCCCGCCAGGAATCGGCGAGAAAAAGCCGGTCATACAACAGGGCCAGCAGCGGGGCTGCCAGCATGTGTTCCTTGCTGCCCATGCCGAGCAGGCAGCAGGCGGTGGCGGCGGCCTGCCACCACCGGGCCCGCCATCCCGCCCCATCGGCTGCGCGTCCCACACAATAGAGAAGCGTCCACAGGCAGAGGGCAACGAGGATTTCGCCCCGCTGGCTAAGGTAATTCACGGCCGCGGTGTTGAGGGGATGCACCAGCCACAGCAACGCGATTATCCAAGCCAGCCGATCTGCGCCGTCGGAGAAGAACCCTCGCCAACCGGCCGGCAACGGGCATGCGCCCTCTCCGCTTCCCTTCTCGGGGCCGACCGGACGGAGACGGAGCGTACGGGCCAACAGGAAATACAGCGCGCATCCGGAGAGCACTTGCAGCAGCAGGTTTGTGCGGCGATAGCCTGACCAGTCCGTCCCCGAGACCGCATAATCCAATGCAAAGGTGGCGTTTAGGATGGGCCGCGTGTAGAAACTGATAGTGCCGGTTGGAGGATTCAGCACCTCGCTCGGAGGCCAGAGTTTCCGAATCCCTTCGTTGTCGCGAATGCTCTTGAGGTCGTCGAGATGGAGCACCCGGTGAAAGCTGTTGCCGTAGGCCAGGAGCCCCGCCGCCACGAGCAGAACCGTCGGGAGCAGCCCCTTTCTGGACCGTGAACCGACCAAACCGGTCGTCTCAGGATCCAAGTGGCCCGTCACCGCGGGATTCATCGAAGGACGGCTTCTCCTTTTTGTCCGAGGCCTTTTCAGGGACCGGACCACCGAGCAGTGCGATGACCTCCTGCTGAACCTGCTCCAGTTCGTCGAGTCGCAGGCCGGGGTCGGGCACGACAAAGACTTCGCCTGTTTTCCGATGCTCGTAAAACCGCACCTTGAGCCCGTCCTCGCGGGTTTTCACGTCGCGTTCCACGAGGAGGCGGCGCCGCTCCAGCATGACGGCCAGGATGAAAATCGCGCTCCGTCTGGACGGATCCTCGGTTTCCATGAACTGGCGGAGGAGGGATTCCGCCGTCTCGCGCTTGATCGGTTCCGGGGGCGGGGGCGCGGGCATGTGGTAGACGCTTTTCCACGCGCTCACCGAATCGCCCTTCTGCGCCCCCGGCCAGCAGACGGCGCAGCAATCCTGGCGCTCGTAGCCTTCCGCGCCGAACGTCAGCCGGGACCATATCGGCTCCTTGTCCGCGAAGGCGCGGTGACAGGCCTTGCACTCGGCGCAGGGCTCCTTGATGTTCCATTCTTGTTGATTCATTTCACCCGTCCGTCCGCATCGCTCCGGGCTGGACCCAGTTTCAAGTGTGTCCAGCGGTCACGCGGCAAGCCCGCCGCGAGCATCGTCATATTCAAATGATACGCAACATTTTACACCAATACAATTGTGACACACTTTATAAAACATGTCAATGGGCTTTCCCCTCATGGAATCGTCGGGGGCGCCTGCTTTCCCGCCAGTTCCTTCGCCCATTCGCTGTCCGGGTAGCGCGCCGTTAATTCGTCCACGGCCTTTTGCCGGTCTTCGCCGCGGCCCAGGCGATCGAAGGCGGCCGCCGCCTCGTGCAAACTCCTGGGCGCCAGTTCGGGATCATCATACAGCACCGCGACGCTCATGTAGAATCGGGCGGCGTCCTCCCAGTTTTCCCTCGCCGCCGCCGCGCGGCCCAGCCCGAAGTAGCTGCGCGCGCGGAGGGACATGGCCTCCGGCTCCGTCGCGCGCTCGGCCGCGGCCTGATAAGCCGTCTCCGCGAGCGCCGCGTCCCCCGTGGCCAAGCGCAAATCCCCGAGCCGCAACGCCGATTCCGCTGCTTCGAGCGTCCGGGCTTCCTGGTCCAGCGCCCGGGCATAGGCCTCGAGGGCGCGATCCTGCTCGCCCGCGGCCTCGCGGCTGCGGCCGACCCAGTACCAGCCGATCTGCTTCCACTCCGGCGTGCCGGCCTGGTCCGCCAGCGCCTGGGCCGCCTTCAAAGCGTCCGCCGGGGCCTCGTGTCGCAGTTGAAGATCCGCGAGCCATTCGAGCATCGCGGGCGGCATGTCGCGGCGGATCGGCGTGTCCAGCAGCGCCTGCAGCAGCGCCGCCGATTCGTCCTCGCGGCCCTGCTTCTGCAGCAGCGTCGCCAGCCGGTACTTGAGCCTCGGCAGCTCGGCCTCCGCCGGCTTCCGAGCCAGCGCGTCGCGCACGGCCTCCTCGGCCTTGTCCAGCTTGCCGGCCTGCTCGTGCAGGATCGACAGCGCCACCAGCGCGTCCACCGCGCGTTCGGTCTTCGAGTAGTCCTTCAATAGTCTCTCGAGCGTCCGCCGCGCGTCGGATTCCTTCCCGAGCCGGATCTGCGCGACGGCGACCTGGTAGAGCGCGACGTCGGACTGGCGATAGTCCGGGTGCTTCTCCAGCAGCGCGGTCCAGTCGCGCAGCGCCTCGTCATGCCGGTCGAGACGCGCATGGCAGTACCCCGCGGTGAAGAGGGCGTCCGGGACCAGCGGATCCCGGGAGTATTTCTCCGCGATCTTCCGGCAGGCTTCCGCCGCGGCCGCGAAATCCTCCGCCGCCTGCTGGAGTTCCGCCTGGCGGTACAGCGCCTGCGCCGCGCGATCGCTTTCGGGGAACTTCTCCGCCAGCGCCTGGAATTGCTCCAGCGCCTCGGCGGACCGGTTCAGCGCAGCGTAGGATTCGGCCAGCAGCCAGCCGCGGTCCTCCTCGACCGCCGCGGACGGCGCGAGGCCGGCCAGTTGTTCGACGACTTTCTCGTGCTGCCCGCGCCGGAACGCGATGAGCGCCTTCTCGTACGCGGCGGCCGGCCGGCGGGGCCCGGACGGAAACTGCATCATGAGTTCATCGTACGCCGCCAGGGCGAGGTCGGTGCGCTGCAACTGCCGGAGGGCATTGGCCTTGATGTACAGCCAGTCCTCCCGCCCGGCCTCTTCTCCCGCCGCCAGGCGCTCCTCGGCCAACTTCAGCGCGGCCGCGTTCTTGCCGGACTGCAGGAAGGCCCAGGCGATCTGGAGCCGGGCCTCCGGGACGCGCCGGTCGCCGGGATACTTTTCCAGGAGCTGCTCGTAGGCCTTCGCGCTCTCTTCGAAATCGCCCGCCTTGAACGCGTGCTCGGCCCACTGGAAAAGGGCCTCGGCGCCGGCGCGCGGCGTCGCGGGTTGCTCCGCGGCCCGGCGATACAGGTCGCGGACCTCCGCGGCCGGCTTCCCGGTCCGCTGCCCCAGGTCGGCCAGGGCCTGGCAGGCGTACCCGTAGAACGGCGATTTCGGATGCCGGTCGATCACGGTCTGCAGATGCTGCTCCGCCTCGCCGGCCTGGCCCAGCTTGTCGAGGCTCGTGCCGAGGAAGTACGCCGCCGAGGCGGCCACGTCGTCCGGCGGCCCGGCGTCCAGGAGCGCCCGCAACAGGTTCGCGCCGTCGAGGTACTGACCGGCGGTCACGAAGAGTTCCGCGCGCCGGAACTCGGCGAGGAACCGGTGCGGGCTCTGCGGGAAATCCGTGAGGATCCGCTTGTAGTACCGCTCGGCCATTTCCCGCCGGCCCAGTTGGCGATGGCACTCGCCGGCGCGGAAAAGCGCGGCGTCGATCGCCACGCCGGGCGGCTCGTCGCGGATGACGAGCAGGTACTCCTTCACCGCGAGGTCGTACATGCCCCGCACGTAGAGCCCGTCCGCGAACTCCATGCGGTCGGAAGGCGGCGCGTTGGTCTGCGCCCCGGCCGCGAGAGCGGCGAGGCAACCGCAACACATCAGAAACTTCGCGGCAAAACGCATGGTCCGTCAGGGCGCCGCCGGGCTCTCCGGCAGGCTGGTGGCGAAGGAGATGTTCCAGATGTCGGCCTTGCGGCAGAGGTCCAGCACGCGCACGACGTGCTCGTAGGCGACGGCCTTGTCCGCCCGCAACACGACCGGCTGGCCGGGGAACAGCGAGGCCAGCCGCTTCAGCATCGCGCCGAGCGCGGCATCGTCGAGGGCCTGGTTGTTCACCATCGCGCCGCCGTCGGGCCGGATGTTCACGATGATCTCGCCGGGCAGGCGCTGCGGGGTCTGGCCGGTCTCGGCGGTGGGCAGCGTGATGTCGATCTCCGTCTCCCACTGCGCGAAGATCTGCGTGGTGATGAAAAAGGACAGGAGCAGGAAGATCACGTCCATCATGGGCGCGAGCGGAAACGCGCCGGGCTCCTGCCGGATCGCGGGGCGGAAATTCATGACGCGCGCCCGAGGAGGTGGGTCAGCAGGTCGGTGGACGCCATTTCGAGGCGGGCGACGACGGCCGAGGACCGGTTGCGGAAGTAGGCGTAGAAGATCATCGCCGGGATCGCGACGACCAGCCCGGCCACCGTGGTGATCAGGGCCAGCGAGACGCCGGCGGCGAGCAGCATGGGCTTGGCCTTGGCCAGGTCGAGGGCGATGGCGTTGAAGGCCTGGAGCATGCCGACCACCGTGCCGAGCAGCCCGATCATGGGAGCGATGACCGCGATATCCATCAGGTATTGCACCTGGTTCTGGATGCGGGTCGCCTGGCGGATGCCCTCGCCCACCATGATCTCCTTGAGCATGTCGGGCTGGACGGGTTTCGCCTCCGCGACATAATCCAGGGCGGCGGCGGTCACGGCGGCCAGGGGAGAGGGCCGGCCGTCGCAGAGCCCGCGGGCCTCGTCCGCGTGACCCTGCCGGAGCAGTTCAAAAACCTTCTGCAGCCAGCGGCGCGGGGCCACGGCCTCCGCGCGCAGGACGATCAGGAGGTACAGGATGAAAGCCACGGCGAGCACGGAAAGGGCCGCGATCGGATACATCAGCCAGCCGCCGGCCTTGAAGATCTCCACCAGGTTCATGCCCTGCCCGGAACCCTTCGGCGCAGCCTCCCCCGCCTGGGCCCAGGCCGGCCCGGCCGCCACCGCCAACCCAACCGCCCACCCGCCCGCGCGCTTCCACATAGACACGTCCTCTCTTTCGGAATTGACCGCCCGGCCAGTGTAAAAAGGCGGGCCGGATTGTCAAGAAAGAGGGGCGGCGGCGCTTACTCGAAGCGGCGGACGTAGCCGAGTTCCGTCAGCTTCCTCTGCCCCGCGCGCGACCGGATGTAGTCGATGAACGCCTTGGCGGCCTTCGATTCGCGGCTCCGGATCGTGTAGAGATGCAGCTGGCGGGCGTACGGGTAGGTCCCGTCGTTGATCGTCTCCACGCTCGGTCGGATCTTGTTGATGCTGACGACGCGGATTCCGTCCTGCTTCGCGACGGCCATGTCCACGTAGCCCACACCGGCCGGGTCGGCGGCCACGGCCCGGGCGATGGCCGCGTAGTGGTCGAACATCTTCGCGTCCTTGTCGTACGGCTTGTCGGCCATGGCCAGCTCGCGGAACCCGAGGTGCGTGCCGGACTCGGGATCGCGGATGTACAGGTTCACCGGCGCGTCGGGCCCGCCGATCTCCTTCCAGTTCTTCGTCCGGCCGGTGAACAGGCTGCGCACCTGTCGCGCCGTCAGGCCCTTCAGCGGGCTGTCCGCGTGGACGATCACGGCCACGCCGTAGTAGCCGATCGTGTAGTTCCGGAGGTCCAGCTTGCGTTTCGCGACCAGGCGCCGCTCGTCCGCGTTCACGGAGCGCGAGGACGACGCGATGTCGCATTCGCCGGCGAACAGCGCGGCGAAGCCCGAACCGCTGCCCCTGGACTCCAGCGCGATCTCGACGTCCGGATGGCTCTTCCGGAACTCGGCGATCAGCGCCGGGCCCAGTTCCTCGCCGAACGTATTGGAGCCCTTGATGGAGACCTTCTTCGGTTCCGCCGCCGCGGCGCCACCCGCCAGCGCCAGCACGCATCCCAGAGCCAGCATCCCTCTTTTCACGATCCACGCTCCTTTCGTCCCCTACCCCGCCACGATGTGCCGCCGCCGCTGCTTGCGCGTGACCAGCAGCATCGCGATGCCGCCCAGCACGCCGAAGCCCGCCATGATCGCGTACCAGAACGTGTAGCCGTACTGCTCCTTCGTGGCGTCCAGCACGCGCCCCGTGATGGCCAGCGAAATCGCCCCGCCGTAATACTGGAACGAGTCGATCACGCCCGCCGCGAACCCGGCCATCTTCTTGCCCCCGATGTCCATCGGCGCGGCCGACCCCACGACCGAGTGCGTCGAGTTGGCCGTGAAGGCGATCAGCACGAGGAAGAGGCAGCCCAGGAAGATGCCGCCCGGCGTCGGCCCGACCGCCCCGCTCAACAGCACCAGCGCCGCCACGCTGATGACGATCGCCTCCAGGAAATAGAGCCCCATCGCCACCGGCGACCGGTGGCCCTTGAAGACCTTGTCCGACACCCAGCCCGAGAGGAACGAGCCCAGCACGGCGACCATGGGCATGAGCGACAGCGTGAGCCGCGCCGCGTTCGGGATCTCCGTCTTCATGTCGAAGCCCAGCTCGTCCTGGAAGTACAGGATCGCGAGCTGGTCGGAACTCGTGCGGACCGCCCCCGTGCACGCGTAGGCCATGGCGTAGTACCAGACCAGCGGGTGCGTGAAGATCGTCTTGAAGGATTCCTTGAGGCTGACCGTCACCCCCGCGGAATCGTCGAGCTCGTCCTTGATGACGCCGGGATAACCGGCCTCGTCCGGCGTCGGCTTGGCGGCCAGGGCCATGAAGACGGCGCAGGCGGCGGTGAACAGCGGCGGAATGCGGAACAGCCAGCGCCACTCGCCCTCGCCCACCACCAACACCCCGAAGGTGAAGCCAAGGAGGATGACCGGCGCCAACTGGCTGATGGCCACCTGGCCCAGTTGAATCATGAACCCGAAGATGCCGGCAAACGTCCCGCGCTCGCGCCGGGCGAACCAGGCCGCGTTGATCTTGACCATGCCCGGCGCGCCGAAGGACTGCATGTAGCCGTTGATCAGCCAGATCAGCGAGAAGGTGGCGAACGAGCCGACGAACGAGCCGAACCCGAAGAAAAGGTTCAGCAGGATCGTGCCCACGGCGCCGATCAGCATGGACCGCTTGCCCCCGATGCGGTCGCACAACAGCCCGTTGATCAACTGGCCGGTCCCGTAGGCCAGCGACCAGATGGCCAGCATGTCGCCGATTTGCGTCTTGGTGAAGCTGAACTCCTCCACCATGCCCGGGGTGGCGAACCGGAAGTTGTACCGGCACATGTAGTAGGAAGCGTACAGCAGGCCCAGCGAAACCCAGTTCAGGCCCCTTCGCGCGCGAAAGCCCTCCGGATGCTGCAGTCTCCCGCCGCTCTCCTGGCCGGTCGAGTTGTCCATGGGCTGTTCTCCTGGCCGGTCTTCCGCCCCGGCATGGCCTGATGTATACGCCGTGAGCGGCTCCAGTTAAAGCCCGTTCTTGGGATCCAGCCGCTCCGCCAGCCGCCGCGCGGCGATCTCCGCTCCGCCCCCCGGCAATTCGTCCGCGGGCTCCGGCTCGCGAACGATCGCGTCCAGCGCCTCCTCCAGGTCGCCCGCGTACAGCCGGTCCGCCGGGAGCAGCCGGTGTTTCAGGAACCGCTTCACGCCGGCCTCGAGAATGGGATGCTCGCGGAAATCCGCGCGGTCGACGTAGACCAGCGGCTTGCGGTTGACCACGCACTCCGAAACCAGGCCGAACCCCGGCTTGGAAACCACGAGGTCCGCCGAGGCCAGCACGTCCGAAAACGGCATCCGTTCCCGGTCCACGGCGTGCACGTTGCGGCGCGACCATTCCAGCGGCCGGACGGTGAAGAACTCGTACGCGCCGAGCCGCTCCACGCGGTCCAGCGCGGCCCCGTCCCACTCCAGCGTGGTGAAGGAAAGCAGCACCCAGGTCCGGTCCGGGCGCGCGCCGGTCAGCGCCGCCAGCTCCTCCCGCCGCGCGCGGCCGGGCGCGGCGACGAGCGGGATATCCTCGATCCGCCGGAACGCGGCCATGGGCTCGTGGAACGGGAGCCGCAACAGCACATCGGCCCGGGCATACCCCTCCCGGAACGCCGCCGCGGCTTCCGCCCAGCGCGGGTCGCGAGGGATGAACTCCTCGTAGATCCAGTTCCAGCCAAAGTTGCCGACCGCCACGGCCGGGATCCCGGCGCGCCGGGCGGCCTCGAGCGGCATCGCGGGAATATCCGCGACGACCAGCCCGACCTCCCGCTCGCGGAGGAACCGGGCCTCCCGCCCGACGAGTTCCTCCCGCCGCCCGCACAGGGCCCGGACGCGATCCAGCGTCGCGGGCACGTCCACGCGCACGGAGTCGAGCTGGACCATCCCGACGTCGAACGAGCCCGGCCGGATGTCCGCCGGCGCGCCCGCCAGCCGGTTGCGCAGGAACGGCCCGGGCAGGTCGCTGACGATGACGACGGGAATGCCGGGATAGCCGCGGATGAAGGCGCGCAGGATGTCGGACGACCGCACCCCGTGGCCGTAGCCGTGGGCGCTGATATAATACGCAAGGCCGGGTTTCATGGCCGCCCCCCCAGCATAATGCTTTCGCGCGACGGAACAAGCGCCGGAGCGGCTTGGCTTCCGGCGCGGGACCGGCTATACTGCGGGCGGTAACCGGGGCATGCTCACAAGGGAGGCGAACCATGTCCAAGGAAAAGAAAGGCGGCCAGGATCGCGGCGGGGACGAAGAGAAGGATGACGCGCCGCACGGGAAGCTGAAGCGGAAGGCCTACGAGAAGGAACTCGGCAAGCTCCAGGTCGAGCTGGTCAAGCTCCAGGAGTGGATCAAGTACAAGGGGCTCCGCGTCGTCGTGCTCTTCGAGGGCCGCGACGCCGCCGGCAAGGGCGGCGCGATCAAGCGGATCACCGAGTCGCTGAACCCCCGCATCTGCCGGGTCGTCGCCCTCGGCACGCCCACGGAGCGCGAGAAGACGCAGTGGTACTTCCAGCGCTACGTCGCCCACCTGCCGGCCGCCGGCGAGATGGTCCTCTTCGACCGCAGCTGGTACAACCGCGCCGGCGTCGAGCGCGTGATGGGGTTCTGCACGGAGACGGAGTACGAGGAATTCCTCCGGTCCTGCCCGGAGTTCGAGCGCATGCTCATCCGCTCGGGCCTCATCCTGATCAAGTACTGGTTCTCCGTCAGCGACGAGGAGCAGGAGCGCCGGTTCCAGGACCGCATCCACGACTGGACCAAGCGCTGGAAGTTGAGCCCGATGGACCTGCAGTCCCGCGCGCGCTGGGTGGACTACTCGAAGGCCAAGGACGAGATGTTCAAGTACACCGACATCAAGCAGGCGCCCTGGTACGTGGTCGAGGCCGACGACAAGCGGCGGGCCCGGCTCAACTGCATCCACCACCTGCTCTCGATCATCCCCTACAAGGACCTGACGCCGGTGAAGCTCAAGCTTCCGCGCCGCCAGCCGGACACCGGCTACGAGCGGCCGCCGATCACCGACCAGACCTTCGTGCCGGAAGTCTACTGAGCCCGCGTCACGCCCAGCGGCCGTAGCCGCCCGGATTCCGGGCGCTCCACAGCCGCGCGCGGCGGTCGCGGAAGGCCGCGAGCCGGGCCGGATTGCAGAACGGGCGCACCAGCAGCGCGCCGGCCGCGAACCCGCCGACGTGCGCCCAGAACGCCACGCCGCCGTGCCCCGTGTCGAACGCGCCGGCGACCAGCTGCAGCAGGAACCAGTAGCCCAGCATGAAGAACGCCGGGACCACCACGCGGTTGGCGTAGAAACCGATCCAGACCAGCAGGTGCACGGGCGCATGCGGGTACAACACCAGGTAGGCGCCCATTACTCCGCCGATCGCCCCCGACGCGCCCACCATCGGCACCAGGCTCGACGGGCCCGACAGCATCTGCGCCGCCGCCGCGGCGAGCCCGCAGAGGAGGTAGAAGACCACGAACCGGACCGGCCCCATGGCGTCCTCGACGTTGTCGCCGAAGACCAGGAGGAACCACATGTTGCCGATGATGTGCATCCAGCCGCCGTGCATGAACATGGAGGTCAGCACGCTCCACCAGTTCGGCGCGCCGTCGAGCACCGCGACCAGGCCCGGCCCCGCCGGCACCTCGGTCCCCGGCCGCACCCGGCCCAGCAGCTCGCCGGGGATCAGGCCGAACCGCCATACCGATTCGCTCAAGCCGGGGTCCATGCCCAGCCGCTGCACGAAGATCCACACCAGCGCGTTGACGGCGACAATCGCCATCGTGGCCACCGATGCGCGCAGCGTGGGATTGTCGTCGCGGAGCGGAAACATGGCCCTACGGTAGCGCGCTGATCCTTCGCGCTCAAGGGCGAAGCGGATTTAGTGGGCAACCGGCCGGCGAACGGGCATACTGAATACAAGCCAGCGGGCATCCGTCGATTCATGGGTATGTTCACCATTCCAGGCCAGCCTCGGTCCCGGCGAACGGCGCTCCCGCCCTTTTTCCGCCTGTGGCTGCTCTTTTCCTGTCAACCGGGCGCGGCCCCCGGCCGTATGGAAAAGCAGGACGGTGAAGGCGCCGCCATGGAACCGACGGACGAGACGCTGATGCAAGCTTACGGGCAAGGCGACGAAACGGCCCTGGCGCAACTGGTGCGCCGGCATTCCGGCCCGCTGCTGGGCTACCTGACCCGCATGAGCTCGAATCCCCACCAGGCCGAGGATCTCTTCCAGGAAACTTTCGTGCGCGTCCACCGCCACGCACAGAACTTCCGGCCCGACGGCCGCTTCAAGCCGTGGCTCTACACCATCGCCACCCGCCTGGCCGTGGACGAACTGCGACGCCGGAAGCGCACGCCCGTCCTGCTCTCCATGGACGAACAATCCGAGGAACATCACTCCCTCGCCGACCGCATTGCCGACCCGGCCGCCGGCCCCGCCGACTGCGCCGCGGCCGCCGACCTCCGCGCGCGCGTGCGCGGCGCCGTGGAGCGGTTAAGCCCGGCCCAGCGGGCGATCCTGTCGCTGACCTACTTCGAGGGCTTCACCTACCCCGAGGCGGCCCGCGCCCTGGGCCGCTCGCTCGGCACGATCAAGAAACAGATGTCCCGCGCGCTCCGGTCCCTGGCGCGCGCGCTGCCCGACCTGGCGCCGGGCCACGCCGCGGGAGGCGCCTCATGAACCATCACCTGAAAGAACAGCAGATCCTGGACTACCTCTTCGGGCTGGCGGAAGAAGCGGAAAGCGCCCGGACCGAGCAGCACCTGGCCGGCTGCGCCGAATGCCGGAAGCACGCGGACCTCCTGCGGCGCCGGTTCGCCGCGCTGGAGTCTCTTCGGGAAACCGAGGCCGCATCCGAGCGGCTGATCGCCGACACCCTGCGCCGCGTGCGGGTCGACCACCCCGTGAGTGAGTCGCGATTCCCCTCGTTCGCGTGGATCGCCGCCGCGGCCGCCGCCCTGCTGGTGGCCGTGTTCATCGTGGCGCCGCGCATCGGACGGGAACCGGCCATGGAACTGACGCAAACCGAACTATCGCCTGCCCCCGCGGGCGGCGGCGTCGCGGGGATTCCGCCGGCGTCCGTTGCGGAACCCGCCGCCGCGCCGCCCCCGGCCGCGGTCCCGCCGCCGGTTGAGCCGCCGACCGGCATGCTGCTGGCGGATAGCGCCCCGATGATCGCGGGCGAAGTCGCGGACCGCGACAAGGCTCTGGCCGAGGCGGACGAGATCCTTTCTGATGCGGCGGGCCAACCCGCCGCGCCGATGCTCGCGGCGGCCCGGGCCTTCGCGCCGGAGAGGTCGGCCGGGGCGGGAATCAGCGAACCGCCCGCGCCCAAGACCGACGCGACAACCGTGGCGAAAAAGACCGTCCATCGCCCGCGCAAGCCGCGGCCCGCCGACGCGAAGCCGTACACCGCGCGGCTGCCCCATGGATGGAGCTTCGCGCCGACCAACGAGGCGCGGGTGATGCTGATCCCGCTCAAGAGCAAGGCGGACGGGCTCATGCCGCCGCCGGCCGAGGGCTTCCGCACCCGGCACTGGCAGGTCCGCGTCGTGAACGACGCCACAAACGCGCAGCTCGTTTCGGTGACCCGGACCTTCGACCAGCCGGGTTGGGACCTGCAACTGTTGAATGACGAAGGCCGCCTGGCCCGCCGGTCGGACCTGGAGGCCGTGATCGAAGCCGACGTCCCCGCGGGCGGCGTCCGGGCCGTCCACTGCACGATTTCGGAACCCCTGAAGGAGAACCAGCCATGAAGAGCCTGCTTTGTTCCGGTTTGGTGATGTGTCTGTGCGCCGCATCAGCCGCGGCGAAGCCCGAGGCTCCTACGCAGGGGGCATTGAGCACGGTCATCAAGGACGACAACGGCAAGGAGACAATCATCGACCTGCCGCTGAAGCACACGGAGGTCGAGGCGGAGATCAGCGGGTATGTCGCGCGCGTGAAGGTGAAGCAGACGTTCACCAACCCGTGCGACCAGCCGATCGAGGCCGTCTACGTCTTCCCGCTCCCGCAGAACGCCGCCGTCAACGACATGCAGATCCGGGTCGGCGACCGGGTCATCCGCGGCCTGATCAAGAAGCACGAGGAGGCCAGGCAGATTTACGAGAAGGCCAAGCAGGAAGGGAAGACCGCGGCGCTGCTCGAGCAGGAGCGGCCCAACATCTTCAGCCAGTCCGTCGCCAACCTCATGCCCGGGAGCGATATCGTCGTGGAGATCACCTACGACGACCTGCTGCCCTACGAGCAGGGCCGCTACGAGTTCGCGTTCCCCATGGTCGTCGGCCCGCGATACATCCCCGGCAAGCCGACCGGAAAACAGGCCGGGGGCTGGGCGGAAGACACGGACCAGGTGCCCGACGCCTCGCGCATCACGCCGCCCGTGCTGAAGCCGGGCGAGCGCAACGGCCACGACATCATGGTCACCGTCAAGCTCGACGCCGGCGTGCCGGTCCAGGCCCTTGAATGCCCGAGCCACGAGATCGTGACCGAGCCGGGGAGCGCGCCGTTCGACGGCCCGGCGACCGTGCGCCTGGCTCCGCGCGACACGGTGCCGAACAAGGATTTCGTGCTGCGCTACACCGTCGCCGGCGACGCCCCGCAGACGGGTTTCCTGGCGCACCGGGACGAAAACGGAGGGGCGTTCATGCTGATGTTCCAGCCGCCGGTCCAGCCGCAACTCGACCGCATCGCGCCCAAGGAGATGGTCTTCGTGCTCGACTGCTCCGGCTCGATGTCCGGCGAGCCGATCTCGCTGGTCAAGAAGGCCGTCCGGCACGCGCTCCAGAACCTCAATCCCGACGACACGTTCCAGATCATCCGGTTCTCCGATGCCTCGTCGTCGTTCGCGTCGGAGCCGGTCAAGGCCACGCCGGCCAACGTCCGCCGCGGCCTGTCGTACGTGAACGGACTCGACGGCGAGGGCGGCACGGAGATGCTCGAGGGCATCAAGGCGGCCCTCGACTTCCCGAACCGCGAGCGCCGCCTGCGCATCGTGTGCTTCATGACCGACGGGTACATCGGCAACGAGAAGGAAATCCTCGCCGCCATCCGGACGCGGCTCGGCGACGACACCCGCCTGTTCTCCTTCGGCGTCGGCTCGTCGGTCAACCGCTACCTGCTCGAGCGCATGGCCGAAGTCGGCCGCGGCGAGGTGAAGTACGTGCTGCTCAACGAGAAGCCCGAGGACACGGTAAAGAAATTCTACGAGCGCATCCGCAGCCCGGTGCTCACGCACATCCGCGTGGACTGGGCCGGCCTTGAGGTCGAGGACCTCTATCCCGCGCGCATCCCCGACCTGTTCGCGGGGCAGCCGGTCTTCGTGCTCGGCCGGTACGGCCGGCCGGGCGCCGCGACGATCCGCGTCCACGGCAAGATCAGCGGACAGCCGGTGACCTACGAACTGCCCGTGGAGCTGCCGGACGCCGCGGACGGGAACGCGGCCGTCGCCTCGCTGTGGGCGCGCTCGCGCATCCGCGAACTCTCGACCGAGCTCTACGGAGGCGAGGACAAGGACGTGGTCGAGGAGATCACCGCGCTGGCGCTGAAGCACCGGCTGATGTCCGAGTACACGTCCTTCGTCGCCGTCGAGGAGAAGATCGTCAACGAGGACGGCCACCCGGTGACGATCCAGGTGCCCGTCGAGATGCCCGAGGGCGTGTCGTACGAAGGAGTCTTCGGCGGCGAACCGGCGCCGATGCAGGTCGGAGGGCGTGGCGGCGGGCTCTTCTTCGGCGCGGCCATGGCGCGCAAGATGGTCGCCCCGGCGGCCGTGGCCCCTCGGTCGCTCGAAGCCGACGAGGACTCGGCGGGCGTACCCGAACCCACCGAACCGATGAAGCCCTTCTCCATCGAACTGCGCACACCGGCGCAGGGGGGCGAGGAAGTGCTGCGCATCACCGAGGGGGGCGAGATCTGGCTGGAGCGGGGGTCAACAGAGCGGATGCTCCTCGGCCGCCTGACCCGGCGGCAGGCCCGCGAGCTCTGGGCGCTGCTCGCCAAGGCGCTGAAGGCCCCGACGGAAAAAACACCGTGGACCCGCGCCGCCGAGTTACATATCCGACTGCGGGGCGACGACGGGCAACCGCAACCCGAAACACGCGTGGAAACGAGCCAGGCCACGGACTTTCCTCCCTCGCCGTGGAAAGACCTGCTCGATTACATCGAGGTGCTCCGGGCGGGATTCTGATCCCCGCTCGGGCTCGCGGGAACTCCGCGACGCCGTTCAGGGCAAAATCCACCGGCGGCGCAGCCGGTAGAAACGCGGCTGGCCGTCGGCGGGCGGCGCCGGGGTCGAGGGATACAAAGGGTTCTCGCCGCTGGCAAAAGTGGCGGCCGTCGCGGCAACGCGGCTGGTCACCACCGCCATCGCCGTCCAGTTCGTCAGGGTGCCAGACCATTCCAACAGATCCGCCACCTGGATGCCCGGCGGGCCTTCCACTCGCAGCACCGGATTCGTAGGGACCGCCGCGGCCCAGGCCAGCACGGCTTCGCGATCCACGCCCAGCCTCCGGATTTCGCAGGAGCCGTAGACGGCCCGGTTGGTAACCTGCAAGGAGGCCGGCACGGACAGGAACCCGCCCGCCGCCATCAACTCGCGCAGGTTGGTGACACAGGTCCAGGTCGATCCGCCGGCCACGTACTGCCCGGTCACCACGACGCGCACGAGGTAGGCCGCGTTCGTGTCCGCCCCGCCGACCCAGTCGAACCGGAGCCGGTTGGTCGTCGCCAGCGAAGCGTTCGTCTGGATAGAGACCAGGTTCGCGAAGAAGATCGTCTCGCTGCCTTGGGGCCGCGCGTCCATGTAGAGGTTCGTGCCGCCCGGCCGCGACATCAGCGCCAGGCGGTTGGTCAGCGGAAATACCGGCGCGTTGGACCAGCCCGCGTCGCAGCGGTCGTCGCCCTCCGCGGCCCCGGCCTGGTGCCGCGCCACGAACGTCCCGTGGCCCACGGTGCTGGTCGGCGCGAACGGCCCGCTGATGACCCGGACGGCGTCGAACGGCGCGCGATCCACGGGAACGACCAGGTGGGCCACGGTGGCGATCGAGGCCTGGACGAAGCGGGCGAAATACGTCCAGTTCAACGTAGAGGCCGTGTCGGAGGTGGTGTGGTAGTACGGGTTGAAATCGTCGTCGTCCTCAATCGCGAGGATGGCGGGATAGCCCTCGGTCCAGAACGAGTAGTGATCGCTGTACTCCACGCCGTTCGCGTGGATCTGCGCGGCGAGTCCGCTGATGCCGTAGACGGCCACCACGTTCGTGAACATCGCGGCGATGGCGCGGTCCGCGGCATAGCCGGGATCGGAGGTGAGGCGCGTGTCGAGCCAGAGGACGCCGTCGCTGCCGCTGTCCCAGGCGATCATGTCCAGGTTCAGCACCCCGACGATGTTGTCGCCCGCCGCCGCGCACTGGGCCGCGTACGCCTCGCTGCCGTACAGGCCCTGCTCCTCGCCGGTGAACAGGACGAACCGGATCGTCCGCTGGAACGTGAAATCGCGGAACACCTCGGCCGCCAGGAGCACGGCCAGCGAGCCGCTGGCGTTGTCGTCCGCCCCGGGCGCGGTCGCGCCGGAGGGCATGTTGTCGATGTGCGCACAGATCACGACGACCTCGGAGGAAGCCGTCGTCCCGGGCAGCGTTGCGATCACGTTCCGGTTGCTGGTTCCGCCGACCGCCCAGGCCCGCTGGGTCACCGACAGGCCCAGCGCGGAGAAATACTCGGCCATGTACGCGTTGGCCCGCCAGCTCGGCCGGCCGGAGGTCGTGTAGCGGGTGCGGATGTTCGTGTACGAGCCGTCCGCCACGCAGGCCGCGGGGCCGGTCAGCTCGTTCATCGCATACGCCAGGCCGTTCGTCGTGACGCGGGCCAGCATGTCGCGCACGTGCGCGCTGGCGGTGAGGGCCGTCGGCGCGTCCGGCAGCCGCCGGGCTGTGCGCGGGGCAACGAACGCCAGCGGCCGGTCGCCGAGCCAACGCACTTCGCAGCCCCCTTCCGCCAGCGCCAGGGCATCCGCATCGGTCGCGCCGCGGATCAGCAGCCGGCGCCCGTCGTCGAGCAGGATGCGAAACCGCGCGGCCGCCGCCTCCCTCGCGCCGGGTCGGCGCGGATAGGCCAGCAGGTAGCGGGCGCCGTCCGCGGCCGGATCGAGAACCTCGTGGGGCCGGCCGGCGGCCTCCAGTTCAGACTCCGTGGCGCGGGTCAGCACGTACTCCCCGCCCGCGGCGTCCTGCAGGTGGGCGCACACCGGCAGCGGGAGGTCCGCGGGGCGGCCGGCGATCGGGATTCGCGCCAGTACCAAGCCCGGTTCCTGCCCCGCACACGCCAAGGGCAGAAGGAATAGCCCCACCCCTCCAAGCCATCGCTGAAAAAGCCCGCGCATGCCTCCTATATACCCGAAAGGGCGCCGGTCGATAAGCCTTATCACCGCGCTGGGTCCGGGACGGGGAAGACCGCCTCCCGTGTCCCCCTGGCGGAGCGCGGGCGCCGCGGCTCCATCTTTTTCCAAAAATAGATGTAGACAGACCGGTTTTTATATTATATAGATACAATATAGGAGTTAAATAATATGAAAAAGATCAACGACCTGGAGGCCGCGCTGATGGGGCTGCTGAACGAGAAACCGATGCACCCCTACGAGATCGAGAAGGTGATCGTCGAACGGGACATGCGCTGGTGGACCACCATCTCGATGTCGTCCGTCTATAAGCTGTTGCGCAAGCTGGAGAAGGAGGGCCGGGTGAAAAGCGAGGTCCGGCTGAACCGGCGCAACCTGGCGCAGAAGGTCTACCACCTCACACCCGCGGGCCGGAAAGCCCTGGTCGCCCGCGTGAAGGCGCTGGCCTCGGAGTGGACCCGGCCCGTCTGGCCCGTGGATATCGCCTTAAGCAATCTCCGCCTGCTGACCGACGAGGAGGTCGCCGCGTGTTTCCGCCAGTACGAGGACTCGCTGGACAAGATGATCGAATGCTACGGCCGCCTGCAGGAATACCTGGAGGCCCACTGCCCCCTTCCGAACGTCCAACTGGCCGTCCGGCCGCTTGCTTTGATGAGGGCGGAGAAGCAATGGGTCCGCGGGTTCATGAAGCAATACGGCAAGAAGCGCAAGGGCGGGCAAGCGGGCTCGGCCCCGTCCCGGTAACGTCACGAACGAAAACCGGAGGAACCCCCATGCCAGACTTCATCCGCGTCGTCGGCGCTCGCCAGCACAACCTGAAGAACGTCAGCCTCGATATTCCGAAGCACCGGATCGTCGTGTTCACCGGGGTTTCGGGCTCGGGCAAGTCGTCGCTGGTCTTCGACACCGTATGCGCCGAGGCGCAGCGGCAGCTGATCGAGACCTTCAGCGCGTTCGCACGCCGGCGCCTGCCCAAGATCAGCAAGCCGCACGTCGAGGAGATCGAGAACCTCTCCACGGCGATGGTGATCGACCAGAAACGCCTCGGCACGACGCTGCGCTCGACCGTCGGGACCGTGACGGAGATCTTCACGCACCTGCGGATGCTCTTCTCCCGGTGCGGCGAGCCGTTCATCGGGTTCTCCAACGCGTTCTCGTTCAACAACCCGGAGGGCATGTGCCCGGCCTGCCAGGGCGTGGGCAAGGAGATGGTGGTGGATATGGACCGGCTTCTCGACCGGGAGAAATCGGTGGAACAGGGCGCAGTGCTCCATTCCAACTTCAAGCCCGGCGGCTGGTACTGGAAAGGCCTGATGAAGTGCGGGTTTTTCGACCCGCGCAAGCCGGTGAAGGACTTCACGGAAGAGGAGCTGCACAACCTCTTGCACCGCGCGAAGACGCCCTTCACGAATATCCTCCGCGGCGAGGAGTACACGTCCCAGTATGAAGGCATTGTGACCAACCTCAAGCGACGGTTCGCGAACCGGGACGAGGGCGAGGACGCCTACACGCGCTTCTTCACCTACCAGGACTGCGCCGAATGCCGGGGTTCGCGGATCAGCGAGGCGGCCCGCGGCGTCAAGGTCCAGGGCGTCACGATCCCGGAGCTGGTCTTCCGGGAGCTGCCCGACGTGCTGCAGTTCGTCGAGTCGGTCCGCGGCCCCGTGGCCGAACCGCTGGTCCGCAAGATGAAGCAGAGCCTGGCCAACCTGATCGACATCGGCGTGGGCTACCTGTCCCTGCACCGCCCGGTGGCCACGCTGTCCGGGGGCGAGTCGCAGCGGGTGAAGATGGCCAAGCAGCTCTCGTGCAACCTCGTCGACCTGATGTACATCCTGGACGAGCCGAGCATCGGCCTGCACCCGCGCGACGTGGGGAGCCTGCTGCGGATGCTGGTCGAGCTGAAGGAAAAGGGCAACTCGCTGCTGGTCGTGGAGCACGACCCGGCGGTGATCCGGGCGGCGGAGTACGTCGTGGACATGGGGCCCGGCGCCGGGTCGCAGGGCGGCGAGATCCTCTTTGCCGGGCCCGTGGCGGAATTGACGACGTCGGGCACGCTGACGGCCCGCTACCTGGAGCGCCGCCGGGACGGCGCGCACGCCCGGCGCGCGCCGGCGGGCTGGTTCCAAATCAGGGACGCCGCCGTCCACAACCTGAAGCGCGTCTCCGTGCGGATCCCGGCCGGCGTCCTGACCTGCGTCACGGGCGTCGCGGGATCGGGCAAGAGCAGCCTGGTGCACGACATGTTCTGCCGCGAGCATCCCGAGGCCGTCGTCGTCGACCAGTCGCCGGTCGGCCGGTCCAGCCGCTCGAACCCGGCCACCTACGTCGGCGTGTTCGACGCCGTGCGGCGGGAATTCGCGGCGGCGACGGGCGCCTCCCCCGCCCTCTTCAGCTTCAACTCCGACGGCGCCTGCCCGAAGTGCAAGGGGCTCGGGATGGTCAAGGTCGACTTGAGCTTCCTCGACGACGTCACCATGACCTGCGACGAGTGCGACGGGAAGCGCTACAAGGACGAGGTCCTCGCCCTCCGGCACAAGGACAAGAGCATCTTCGACGTGCTGGAGATGACCGTCCGCGACGCCCTGGGTTTCTTCGAGCACAAGGAAATCCTGCGCAAGCTGCGCATCCTCGAGCGCGTGGGACTGGACTACCTGGAGCTCGGCCAGTCCTTGAGCAGCCTTTCCGGCGGCGAGGCGCAGCGGATCAAGCTGGCGAGCGAGCTGCACAAGAAGGGCAACATCTACGTCATGGACGAGCCGACCACCGGCCTGCACATGGCGGACACGGACCGGCTGCTCGGCATCATCGGCCAGCTCGTGGCTCGCGGCAACAGCGTGATCGTGATCGAGCACAACCTCGACGTCATCCGGCAGGCGGACTGGGTGATCGACCTCGGGCCCGACGGCGGGGCCGCCGGAGGCTACGTCGTGGCCGAGGGCCCGCCGGAGGCGATCGCGGCGAATCCCGCCTCGCACACGGGGCGGTATTTGAAGGAAACGCTCTGAAGACAGACGCCGGCGAGCAGCGGGGCTACGCTTTCCGCGCGATGCGCCGTCCCACCAGGACGGACGCCAGCGTCGTCGCGGCGCAGATGAACGAGCCCCATGCGAGATCCACGATCGTGACGATCCACGGCCAGCCGGCGATCACGGCCTGGTTCGTCAGGTCGAACGTGGCGTAGGTCACGAAGCCGAAGAACCCGCCCCGCGCCGCGGCGCGGCCGAGCGAAGCGGTCCGCAGGCCCGGCTCCACGGCAAAGAAGGTCAGCCCGGCGATGAAGACCAGGTAGAAGAGCAGCGCCGCGCCCCAGACCGGCGGATCGGCCAGCATGAACCCGATGTGCGCCTTGTAGAAACGCGGCGAGATCACGCCCAGCCAGACGCTGTCGAGCAGGAGGAAGAGGACAAAGGTGATCGCAAAGCGTTTGACGAAGGTCATGGCCCCGCTCCTGCGGATTTCAGGGTATCTTCACCCCGGTCCGGTAGAAAATCAAATCGCGGGTGTTGGTGACGGTCAGGGTGACGGCGGCGGCGTTGGAGGCGCCCGGCCGGTCGAGGTGGGTCGCGTTCCAGGCGGACTCGCGCAGGTTGGTGGACCAGAACACGTCGTACACGCGGCTGTTGGTCGTCGGCGGGCCGACGGACAACGACACGACCTGGCCGTCGCGCGAATAGTTGGTGATCACGTTGGGATAAAACGAGCCCGCGTTGGTGGGCGACGTATCCGCGGCGTACTCTTCGTCGTTGAGCCGTCCATCCCCATCGTTGTCCGCCCCCGCGACGGCGCCGGTCGTGTTGTTGAAGAACCGGGATTCCCACCAGTCCGGCAGGCCGTCCCCGTCGGTGTCCGATTCCAGGTCGTAGGCCGGCCGTATGATCGTGACCGCGTCCACCGCCTGCGCTCCCGCCGGCGGGGCATGCGACGACGTGATCTTGAGTTCGGTAATGTAGACGTTGTAAGGGGTCCCTCCGCCCGCGCTGGCGTTCCACACGCGGACCTGGGTCAGGCCGGCCGCCGCCGCCGAGGACAAGGTGCCGGTGCGCGTGAAACCGCCCGCGCGGAACAGGTACGAGGTCGGCCCGGTCAGCTCGAATTCCGAAAGCAGCCCGCTGTCGGTCCAGCTGACCGTCGTGGTCTGCGCCGCCGCCGCATCGGTGATCCGGTACTTCGACTCGCCCCCTACGAAATAGAACTCGAACAGGGTGTTCCCGTAGTCATCGTGGAGCGTCCACCCCGTGCTCCGGCCGGTATCGATGAAGTTGTTTTCAAAGCCGATGCGCACCACGTCCCCGGCCTGGAGCGGCGCGGCAAAAGGGCGGCGGGCTTCCGAGAGTCCGCCGTTATTCGCCCACAGGCCCCAGGCGGACGAGGCCAGGTTCAGGTTGGAACTGCCGGGCAGCGTGGCGTAGTAGTGGCCCGCGCTGGCCCCGCCGACGAGCGTCCACCCGCCGCCCCACCCCGTCCCGCCGTTCGAGCGGTTGGTCCAGCCGGCGGCGTATACGGAATTCGACGCGGTGTCCGACGCGGAGGCGTTGCCGGGCCGGTTAGTCGCCGCCACCCGGATATAGTTGGTGCCCACCTCGACCGGCACGGACGCGAGGGCCCAGCGCGCGGTCGCGGCGCCGCTGCCGGTTTGCCCGGTGAGCTGGTTGCTCCAGGCCACGAACCCGGCGGTGGCCACGGTCGCCGTGCCGGACAGCGTGTACTGGCTCGTGCCGTGCGGAACCGAGATCGTGCCGACGGGATTGGTCAGGGCAATGCTGGGCGGCGCGGGCCAGCAGTTGGTCACGGCGACGGACCAGTTCTGGCCGTAGTGGTTGTCCCACGTCCCCGCCCCGTCATGGAAAACTAAATTCAGGCGGCGCGCGCCGGCCGGGATGGAATAGGAAGCGGTCCAGGTTCCCGCCGGGCTCTCGGTCATGGCCGTCCCGGGGCTCGACACGTCCAGCCAGCCGTCGTGCCCGATGAACAAGTAGACGCTCGCGGCATTGGTCAGCGGGCCCTCGTTCTCCCGGTACGTGACGGTCACCGGCACGCAGCCCTGCGGCGCGGACGGGCTCACGGTGACCTCGGCGGGCGTCCCGCCGCCGCACCCACTGACCGAGAGATGCCAGTCCGAGCCCAGGTTGTTGTCCCACGTGCCCGCCCCGTCGTTAAAGACCAGGTCCAGCCGGTAGGTCCCGGGGGCGATCGTGTGCGTGTACTCCCAGGTCCCGCCGACATGGTTCGACATCGGCGCGTCCACGACGTCCTGCCACTCGTTGCGGCCGAGGTAGACCTTCACCTGCGCGGCGTCCTTGAGCGGATGATCGAGGGGATCGTACGTGATCTTGACCTCCACGCATCCGCCGGGCGCGGCCGGGTCATACGCGACGGTCCCCGGCGTGACGTGCTCCTCTTTCGAGAATATCTGCACGCTGTACATCCCCATGTTCACGGCAGCGGTCGGCGGCGAGCCGGCGGCGACCACCGAGGCCGGCCCGATGTTCCCGAAGTCGGCCTGGTAGTTCGTCGAGTCGCCGTTGAAGTGCGAGTACCACGTGCCCGCGGAGGGAAACTGGATGTAGTAGTTGTTACTGTTGCGGACGGTCGCCGAGAAGTTCGCCACCACGACCACGTCGTCCGCCCCGCCGCCCGCGTCCCACCGCGTGTAGGCGATGACCTTGTTCGCGTTGTCGATGTGATGCACGTTGATCCCCGTGCCCTTCAGCCCGCCGGTGGCGCCGGCCACGTTCCGGCGCAGAAGGATCATGTCCCGGTAGGCCCGGACGATCCCCGAGTAGCTATTCGTCAGGCTCCAGCGAAGCGATTGCTCCGCGCTGAACGTCCAGGTCTCGTGCATCTCCTGGCCCTGGAAGATCATCGGCACGCCCGGCGCCGTCATGACGATCCCCGCCGCCAGCAGGGCCCGGCGGCGCGCCCAGATGCTGTCCGGGTTGCCCGCGTCGATATCGCGCGGCAGCCGGACGTTGCTGTTGAGGTCGCCCACCGAGTCGTGCGACTCGGAGAAGATCACCCGGTTGTGGCTGGGCCAGCCGTTCAGCAGCGAGGCCACCGTGCTCATGTTCCGGTCGGCGTCGCTGGAGCGCGTCACCTGGTACTCGAGATCGCTGTTGAACCCGACGTGCCACTGGCTGTCGAAGTTCACGCTGTAGTCGAACGCGTTGTCCTCGGCGATGCGGATCTTGCCGGGGTACGACTGCCCGATTTCCCAGTTGATGTCCCGCAGCATCGCCTCGCCGTCCGCGTTGTGGTTGGCGCCGTTGTTGTAGTAGATGATGTTGAAGACGGAGTCCCACCGGAAGCCGTCCACCCGGCACTCCTCCAGCCACATGAAGATCTGGTCGCGGACGTAGTCGCGGACCTCGCTGCGCCCGTAGTCCGGCCGGGTGTCGCCCCACCACGTGTTCGCCTTGGCGTATTCGTTGTAGAAATAAATGCCGCCCAGGTTGTTCTGGCTCCACCCGTCGAACCGCCACAGGTCGAGGTCGGACGGCCCATAGTGGTTGTGCACAACGTCCACCAGCACCGCGATGCCGCGCTCATGGCAGGCCTTCACGAAGCGCTTGAAGGCGTCGGGGCCGCCCAGCGCGCTCTCGATCGCGTACGGGTCAGAGCTGTTATAGCCCCAGCTCTTGTCGGCCGGGAACTCGAACGGGGGCATGACCTCCACCGCGTTGATGCCGAGGTTCTGCAGATGGTCCAGCCGCTCGATGTCCTTGTCGAACGAACTCGGCACCCAGGACTCCGCGTTGTAGGTGCCGGGATGCATTTCGTAGATCACCAGCTCGTTCCGGTACGGCGTGCTGAAGGAGTCGGAGCCCCAGTCGAACGCGTCCGGGTCGTAGAGGACGGAATTGCCCGCGGAGTTGACCACCTGGCGCGCGCGCGGATCGCGCTTGTCGAAGCTGTTGTTGACCCTGACCTTGTATTTCTGCCCCGCTTGGGCCCCGTTGATGTCCTTCGACCACAGGCCGCCGCCCTCGCTGGTCAGCGCCGTCGTGCCCCACCCCGTGAACTCGCCCTTGATCCCGACCGCGGTTGCGTTCGGCGCCCACACGCGGAACGTGTATCCCGTGCCGGCGGCATCCGCGTAGGGCGTGGGCCCCATGCCGGGACGCGACGACTGGGCGCGAACATGGGGAGCAAGAGTAATGATGCAGAATAGAACAGCCCGAATTACGACCCTGGAAACTCGTAAGGGCATGGTTTTCGGTAAAACATTTTACCGCTTCTCGGACTTGCCGTTAAGAGCAACCCGCAAAAATGTTTTACCACCGCTCGTAATGCAGGATTTCGGCTGTTTCCTTGCGCGATTTCGGACGAGGCGGCGCATCCGGAAAGCCAAGAGGAGTCATGGCCAGCGGTTCGATCCCTTCGGGCAGGCCCAGGATGTCCCGCGCCTTTTTCGGATCGAATGCGCCGATCCAGCAGGTGCCCAGGCCAAGGTCCGCCGCGCACAGGGTCATGTGGTCCATCGCGATCGCGCCATCCACCGAGACGTAGTTCTTGCCATCCTGCCGGACCCAGGCTTTCCCGGGTTCCACGCACACGACGAGGATCGCCGGCGCCTTTCCGAACCAGTCGCGCGGGTAGGCCTGCTGTAGTTTCAGCCGGGCCGGCTCTTCGCGCACTACGATGAAATGCCACGGTTGCTTGTTCGCCGCGGAGGGCGCCAGCCGGCCCGCCTCCAGCACCTTCGCCAGCCAATCCTCCGGCACGGGGTCGGGCTTGTATCCGCGAATGCTGCTTCTCTTCGCCGCCAGTTCCAGAAAGGTCATGGCTCGTTCTCCGCTTGGATCATGAGGGAAGATACCACGGAATCCGGAAGAAACTACGAAAGGCGCGAAATACGCGAAAACGAAGGGCCTTCTTTCGCGCCTTTCGCGTGTTTGTAGTTCCCTACTCCCTGACTTGTCCGTTGCCGAGGATGACGTACTTGTACGTGGTCAACTCTTCGAGGCCCATCGGCCCGCGGGCGTGCAGCTTGTCGGTGCTGATGCCGATCTCGGCGCCCATGCCGAACTCGCCGCCGTCCGTGAACCGCGTCGACGCGTTCACGTACACGGTCGCGGAGTCCACTTCCTGCACGAAGAGCTTCTGCGCGGCCTCGGACTGCGCGACGATCGCGTCGGAATGGCGCGAGCCGTACCGGTTGATGTGGTCCGCCGCCGCCTTCACGTTCGCCACGACGCGCACGGCGAGGATCAGGTCGAGATACTCCTCGGTCCAGTCCGATTCCACGGCCTCCTTCATCGAGGGCGCGATCGCCCGCGAGGCGGCATCGCCCCGCAGTTCCACCTTGCGCGCGGCCAGCCGTTCCGCCATCCGGGGCAGGAACGTGGCCGCGATCTTCTCGTGGACCAGCACCTTCTCGATCGCGTTGCAGACGCCGGGCCGCTGGCATTTGGCGTTCTCGATGATGTTCAGCGCCATCTCGGCGTCCGCGCTCTCGTCCACGTAGACGTGGCAGACGCCCTTGTAATGCTTGATGACGGGCACGCGGGCCTGCTCGGCCACGGCGCGGATCAGGCCCTCGCCGCCCCGGGGAATGGCCAGGTCCACCCGCCCCTCCATCTGGACCAGCTCGCGCACCGCGTCTCGGTCCGCGGTCTGGACCAGCTGGATCGAGCCCGCGGGCAGCCCCTTCTTCGCGCCGCCCTCCTGCATGGCCGCGGCGATGGCCGCGTTGGAATGCACGGCTTCCTTGCCGCCCCGCAGGATCACGGCGTTGCCCGTCTTGATGCACAGGCTCGCCGCGTCGGCCGTGACGTTGGGCCGCGATTCGTAGATGATGGCAATGACGCCGATGGGAACGCGGATCTTCTGAATGACCAGCCCGTTGGGGCGGATCCACCGGCTGATGCGCGTACCGACGGGATCCTTCAGGACCACGACGTTCCGCAGCCCCTTGACCATGCCCTCGATCCGGGCGTCGTTGAGCAGCAGACGGTCCAGCAACGCGCCCGACAGGCCGGCCACGCGGCCGGCTTCCATGTCCCGGGTATTGGCCTCCTGGATGCCCGCGCGGCGCGCCTCGATCTCGGCCGCCATGGCCTCCAGGATGGAATTCTTGCGGCGGGAGGACAACTGCGCCAGGGCGCGGCAGGCCGCTACCGCCTTGTCGCCCATCGCCAGCATTTCCTCGTGAAGGCTCATATGGTCCCCCTCGTCGCGCCCTGGAGCACGACCATGTTGTCACGGTGAACGACTTCCTCGAAGTCCGCCGCGCCCAGGATGGCCGCGATCTCCGACGTCTTGCGGCCCTGGATCCGCCGGACCTCCCCGCTGGAATAGTCCGTCACGCCGCGCGCAAACGCCGGCCCGCCGGCCGCGCGGATGTTCACCACGTCCCCGGCTTCGAACTCGCCCTCGACGGCTTTCACCCCGATCGGCAGGAGGCTCCGTCCTTTTTCCACCACGGCCAGCCGCGCCCCATCGTCCACGACCAGGCTGCCCTTGGCCTTGTGGAAGAAGGCGATCCATCGCTTGCGGCCGCTCAAGCCGGACGGCTTGCCCGCGGCCAAAAGCGTTCCGATATCGTCGCCCGCAAGCACCTTCCCGATGGCGCCCGCCTGACGGCCGTTGGCGATTACGACCGGTGTCCCCACGCCCGCGACGGTATCCGCCGCCTGGAGCTTGGACATCATCCCGCCCGTGGACAGTTCGCTCCCCTTGCCCACGGCGAGGGCCAGGGCCTTCTCGCTGACGCCCTTGAGGAAAGGCACGCGCCGGGTGCGCCCGCCGGCCGCCGGCGCGCGGAAGCCGTCCACGGTCGTCAACAGGATCAGCAGGTCGGCCTGGATCAGCAGCGCGACGAGCGAGGCCAGCAGGTCGTTGTCGCCGAACTTGATCTCGTCCACGGACACCACGTCGTTCTCGTTGACGATGGGGATGATGCCGTGGCGCAGCAGGTTCATCATCGTGTTGCGGGCGTTCAGATGCCGCTGCCGGTCGTTCAGGTCCGCGTGGGTGAGCAGGACCTGGCCGACCCGGCACTTTTCCTCGGCGAAGAGCCGGTCATAGATGGCCATCAGGCGGCTCTGTCCGACGGCGGCGGCCATCTGGAGATCGGGCAGGTGCGTGGGCCGCGTTTTCAGGCCGAGCACGGACATCCCGGCGCCGATGGCGCCCGAGGATACCACGACGATCTCCCGCCCTGCCCGCCGGGCGACGGCCAGGTCGCCCACCAGCGCGCGCAGGCGACGCAGGTCAGGCCGGCCGTCGCGTTGGACCAGCACCCGGCTGCCGATTTTGACGACCACGCGCCGCGTGCCACCGAATGTCGCGCGCATTTGGAGGTTTTCGTCCATTTTTCCTCGAAAAACGGACTATTCCTAGCAGACCCCGCCCCGCGTGTCGAGCCAGGACGGGCCAGCCCGGATAATGCGCGATTGGCGCGCATTATCCGCCCAAAGGGCCGTGATGTGCCCGCGTTGCGGGCACAAACGGGGCTTGCCACGTTCGTATTGTCGAATCCTTGATTCGACAATACGTCACGTCTTCTGGCACGCGAATTGCCTATGCAATTCGCGTGCCCAGAAGCGCTTATTGCGTGAGCGTCTCTACGCTCATGCAATAAGCGGGCTAGTCGGTCAGCGTGGCGCGAATACCCAATTCCTGAAGGAGGCCCACGGGGGCTTGCTTCCCTCGGGTCACCCATGGCCGAAGGATCTCGCGGGCAATGCCCGCGACATGCGTGCCGTGGCCGTTTATGTCCTCCGGGAGCGCGTCATCGTCGATGTAGTTGTATCCATTGGTAACGCGGGTGTGTCGAAATCCGAATTGGTGGAGCACAGGCCCGTGTCCACGACCGCGATCGTGATCGCGGCGGTGCCGGTGGCGAAATCCCAGGCCTGGGTGGCGCCGATGATCCCGTGGTGCCACTGGCTGGAGTAGAGGGAATCGTTGGGCACCAGGCCTCCGCTGGCCACGCCATTGGCCTGGGCGCACTCCACCACGCCGAGGCGCCGCAACTGGCTGAAGGCCAGGTCGATATCCTGTGCCGACCTCGGCGCGGAGCCCTTGGTCCGGCCCACCTCCAGGAATCGGTCCAGGCCCAGGCGGCTGAACGCCGCGGGATCGCCGGCTCAAACGATGGCCAATCCCACAAACCGAATGGTGCACACGTATTTCATGGAACTTCCTCCCTCGTTGATTCCAATGCCCCCAGCGAGATCCCGCCGGGCTATCCGGAAACTGAAACGGTAAATACGCCGGCCCGACAAAAGCGTACAGGCTTCCGCGTTTCGACGGACAGGGATCCGGCGGATCGGGATCAGCGGGCGGCCAACGCCAGCAGTGCCTTGCGGAGATCGTCGGCAGGCCAAGCCAGCCGGTACCAACCGCTCTTCGTGTCCAGGAAAGCCCGTGCGCGTAATTTCTGCAGGTGCCGGGTGAGGGCGGCGGAGGATACGCGCATGCGGGCTTTCAGATCGCCGTATCTCATCGGTCGTCGCAGCCATTTCAGAATCTGCTGCCGTCTTGGATGCGTGGCCGCCGTCAGCGTCTTCAGGAGCGCGTCGATGGAAGCGCCGGATTTTCCCAGAGCACTCACGACGGCTTGCAGCAGCAGGGCGGATTCCGGGAGCGAGCGGTCGCCTCCCGCGCGATAGAAGACATGGCGGCCGTTTCGCCGGACGTTCAACAAGCCCCGGGCATTCAACATGCGAAGCGACTGGCTGGCTGTGCCGAGTGAACAGTCCATGAGCCGGGCCACGCCCGAGACATCGAGTTCCCCGCGAGCCACCAGCAATTGCAGCATGGCCAATCGCCGCGGATTCGCCAAGACCCGGCAAGTCCGCCACAACGTAGGCCGAAGCGGAACGGAGGTCGATTCCTTCATGCTCACACTTCTAGAAGTGTGAGCATGACTTGTCAACATTTATCCACTTATCAACAAAGAGGTTATTGTGGATCATCACGATGGTCGCGTGTTGCATCGTGCTCATACTTCTAGAAGTGTGAGCACGAGCCGGGTGCAGGTTTCAATCCCCCGTCCCCGCCATGGAAGCCCTTCAGGCCCCGGGACCGGCGGCGTCATTCACGGGCCCGGACTTTTCTCCTTGGCAAGGGCAACCGCGCGACCGCCTCCTGTAACAGGCCCGAGATGGCTTCGCCGCCGGACAACCGGAGCAGTAACATGGCCGGGTGAATCGGTTCTGCCGCCCGCACTTCCTTGAACGACGGCAGCAGCAATAGCGCCGCCAGCACCCGCAGAAAGGCGGACACGACGAACAGGGCGGGCAACGGCGAGAGCAGGTTGATGTTCCAGCCGCCGAATCGATAGTGCGTCGGCAATCGGGAGGCCAGCCATCCACCCAGCAACGTGCCGCACAACAAGGTGCAGGCGCCGTTCAGAATCGTCATGTAGGCCGTCACCCTCGCGCGCTTCGGTGGCGTGACGGCGTCGAAGGTGAAATTCTGCGTCGCGATGGCGAATCCCGACCAGGCCACACCGGCAAACATCTGGATCAGGAGCAGGAGCCAGTAATTCGTGGTCAGGGCAAACAGCAGCGGGATCAGCGGCAGCAGGCAGCTCGTAGCCACGATCACCGACCGGTTCCCGTGCCGGTCGCCCATCCGCCCCCACCAGCGCACCAGCAGGAACTGCACGGCCTGGAATGCGGCGGCGTTGATCGTGAACTCCGCGTACGACCACTTCAGATCTCGCAGAAAAAACACCGTGATGAACGGGGAAGCGACGCTGATCGCCCCGTTCATCAGCGCGGCGCCAACGGCAAAGCGCGTGAAATTAGAATGCCGGATGCGCCGGAGGAAGTCCCAGAACGAGAAGTAATCCTGCGGCGTCGGCCGGTACGGTGGATCGTAATGACGGGTCAGCAGTTGCACGGAAACGAGTCGGGCCATGAAGGCCACTCCGAACAGGACGCCGAATCCCGCCCAGACCATCCCGATCCGCTGGTACAGAGAGAGAATCCCGCCCGCCGCCAGCGTGGACATAAAGACCATGAGGATCACCACCCGGCCGCGACGACCGAAGTAATCCCCGCGCTCAGCGGGCGGAACGGTCTCGCTCATCAGGCTCGTCCACGCCGGCGCCACGGCGTTGCCCGCCCCGATCGCCAGCGCGGCAAACACGATCACCGCCAGCACGTCGAACTGCGGGAAGAGCCGCGGGATGAAAAACAGCGGTACGTAGACCAGCGCCTGGATCAGGCAGAAGAGTACGATCCAGTCCCGCCGCCGCCCGACACGATCGGTCAACGCCGCGCCAGCCATCTGCGAGATCGCCCCGATCAACGCGGGCATGGTGCCCAGGAAGGCGACCGCGCGGTTCCCCGCCTTCAGGAAAACCGCGAAGGGCATGATGTAGGTCTCGCCAAAGCCCGACATGAGGGACCAGATCGATCCCTCGACCATCGAGACCTTCATCGTTCGCCGCCGGGCCGCCTCGATTTCCTCGGACGACCCGGGCGTCGGCGCCTTGTCGAATAGCCATCCAAGCGATTTCATGGTCTCTCAAGGTGACACGGGCGGCCCGCCCGTGTCATCCGGCGGCGACGAAGAGCCGCCCTCCAAGGCTTCATGGATCAATCGGGCCAGCGCTGTGCCGATGCCTGGCACGGCCGCAATTTCCTCGATCGGCGCCTTCCGCATGCGAAGCACGGAGCCGAAGTGCTTGAGCAGGGCCTCTTTGCGGTTGTCCCCCACCCCCTCTATCTCGTCGAGAATCGACTCGCGGATGCGCCGCAGGCGCAGGCGGCGATGATAGGTCAACGCAAACCTATGCGCTTCATCCCGGATTTGCTGGAGCACCCGGAGCGCGGGAGAGTCGGACGCGAAAACAAGCGGCGCGGTGTTCGACCGGACATCCGCGTACAGCTCTTCAAAGCGCTTCGCCAAGCCGGCGGCCGGCAGATCGGCCAGGCCCAGTTCGTCGAGCACCTGCCGGGCCGCGCGCAGTTGGGTGAGGCCGCCGTCCACGAGCACGAGGTCGGGCCGCGGCATTTTTTCCGCCAGGACGCGGCCGTAGCGCCGGCGGATGACCTCGGCCATCATCGCGGGGTCGTCCGAGCCTTCGACGGTGCGGATGCGGAACATCCGGTAGCGGTTCGGCGCAGGCTGGCCGTCCACGGCGCAGACCATGCTGCCGACCGCGTGCGTGCCGGAGATGTTGGAGATGTCGAAGCATTCGATAACGCTCGGCGGCGCGGCGAGAGCCAGGACGCGCCGCAGTTCCTCCAGTCCGGCCCCGGCCTCGGTCGCCTTCCGGACAGGGGATTTCCGTCCCCGCGCCCGCTCGCGAATGGCCCGGCGCAGCAGCAGGCAGGTATCGCGCAGGGCCGCCGCCTTCTCGAACCGCAGCTCGGCCGCCGCCTTTTCCATGTCCTGCTGCATCTCCTTCAGGAACTCCGGCCGCTCGCCGCGCAGGAACGCCAGCGCGGTCTCGACCCGCTCGCGGTACTGCTCGGGGCTGACCTTCAGGATGCACGGCGCGGAGCAGTAGCGGACGATATCGTTGTGGCAGTGCTTGTGGTCCTCGGGCCCCGGCACGCGCGGGCGGCACACGCGCAGCCCGAACCGGCGCTCGACGAACTCCAGGGCCGCGTAGACGGCCGGCGAGGAGGCATACGGCCCGAAGTAGGTCGCGCCATCCTCCTTCTGGATCCGGCACGACTCAAAGCGCGGGAACGGCTCGTTCAGGTTGACCCGCAGCAGGAGAAACCTCTTATCGTCCTTCATCAGGACGTTGTACCGCGGCCGGTAGTCCTTGATCAGCCGGCCCTCGGTCAGGATGGCCTCGGCCTCCGTGCGCGTGACGAGGATGTCGAAATCCTCGACGCTGCGGAGCAGGCCGCGCAGCTTGGGCTCCGCGCTGCGCAGCGTGGCCTGGCGGAAATAGGACTGCACCCGGTGCCGGAGCGAGGCGGCCTTGCCGACGTAGATGATCTTCCCGCGCCGGTCGCGCATGAGGTACACGCCAGGCTTGTCGGGCAGGGCCTGGAGCTTGTCCTGAATCTTCGACGACCACGCCATGGGCCGGCTACTCCCGCGCCAGCTCCGCGAACCCGAGCCGCGCCTCCTCGATGAACCGACGGACCAGCGCCCCGTCCTTGCGCCCGTCCGGGCCCTCGACGCCGGTGTGCGCGTCTACTCCGGCCGGGCGCACGCGGCGGACCGCCTCGCGAACGTTGCCCGGGCGCATCCCGCCCGCCAGGATCACCGGGCGGGCCGAAAGCTTCACGAGCTCGACGCTGACGGCCCAGTCGTGCGTCTTGCCCGTCGCGCCGCTCGCGCCGGTGCGGGGATCGAACGTGTCGGTGATATACGCGTCCACGAACGGATCCAGCTCGCGGACCTGCGCCACGAGGGCTCCCACGTTATCCGGCCGCACGACGAGGCTCTTGATCACGAACAGGCCCGGATCGCGCTCCCGGAGTCGCGCCGCCTGGTCCGGCGCCAGCCCGCCGTGCAGCTGGACGTGCCGCGCCCCGAGCTGGCGGCAGAACTCGACGACCTCGTCCGCGCGCTCCAGGTACGTGATCAGCACGCCGGGACAGGTCGGGGGCAGCCTGCGGATGATCTCCGAGGCGGCCGCTTCGGAGAGGTCTTCCTTGTGCACCGGGAGGCGCAGCGGAAAGCCGAGGTGCGTGGCCCCGAGCCGGACCAGCAGCTCCGCCTCGGCCCGGTCGATCACGCCGGCGATCTGGATCGCGGGATAAGGCAGGCTTCGAGATTGATTCATCTGGAAGAGTATACCGGGTTGCGCGCGAAATCCAAGACAGTCGGAAAACCACGGAGGACACAGAGGGCACGGAGCCGGGAGAAGTTCCTCCGCGATCTCTGCGCCCTCCGCGGTTCAAGCGGTTGGAGTTTCAGTCCAGCACTTCGCGAATGGCGTCGGCCTCGTCCCGATCGATCACGCCGTCGCCGTCGGCGTCGAACTCGCGTTCGATGTCCGTGTTGACGACGGCGCGGCCATCGGTCTCGATGACGCGCAAGCGGTCCTTCAAGAGCTCCCGGCCCTCGGACCATTCCAGGTACCCGTCGCCGTTGGCATCGTACTTCCGCTCGATATCCGTGTTCACCACGCCCTTCCAGCCGGCCCAGTAGGCGCGGTTCTCGTCCGGGGTGATCACCCCGTTGTGGTCCGTGTCGAGAACCTTGTATCGCCAGGCATGCACCTCGGCGGGCTCAACCCAGCCGTCGTTATTGACGTCCACCTTGCGTTCCCAGGCCGAATTGACTTTGGCCCGGTGCCGGGCCTCCCAGCGCCGCTCCACGTGCCGTTCGGCAGGCGTCACCACGCCGTCGTTGTTCTTGTCGGCGTGCCGCCGGCGCGCGCCCCACCACGGCCGCGCCTGGGCGACCTCCAAGCCGACCACCGAGAAAAGCGCCGCCACGCATACCGCCGTCGCCACATTCGCTTTCATCGCTCCCCCTCCTTTTTGTGCCAGTATCGCACAGTCCATACTACGCGCGGTGCCTTATTTTATTGTGCGCCCCCGCGCGCTCCGCGACAAATCAGGCGTGTGTCACGGGCCGGAACTTGATCCGGCGCGGCTGGTCGGCGGCGTCGCCGAGGGTCTTGCGGCGGAACTCGTGGTAGGCCTCGAAGTTGCCCTCGAACCAGCGGACCTGGCTGTCGCCCTCGAAGGCGAGGATGTGCGTGGCGATGCGGTCGAGGAACCAGCGGTCGTGGCTGATGACCACCGCGCAGCCGCCGAAGTTCAGCAGCCCCTCCTCCAGCGACCGGAGCGTGGTCACGTCGAGGTCGTTGGTCGGCTCGTCGAGCAGGAGCAGGTTGCCGCCGCGCCGCAGGAGCTTCGCGAGGTGCACGCGGTTGCGCTCGCCGCCGGAGAGCTTGCCTACTTTCTTCTGCTGGTCCGGCCCGAGGAAGTTGAAGCGCGCGCAGTAGGCCCGCCCGTTCATCCGCTTGCCGCCCAGGTCCACTAGTTCCTCGCCGCCGGTGATCTCCTCGTAGACCGTCCGCTCCGCGTCCAGCGCGTCGCGGAACTGGTCCACGTACGAGGGCACCACCGTCGAGCCGACGGCCAGCTTGCCCGCCGTGGGTTTCTCCTGCCCGACGATCATCTTGAAGAGCGTGGTCTTGCCCGCGCCGTTGGCGCCGACGACCCCGACGATCCCGCCGCGCGGCAGGTCGAAGGTGACGTTCTCCATGATCAGCCGGTCGCCGAAGGACTTGGTCAGCCCCTCGGCCCGCACCACGATGTCGCCCAGCCGCGGGCCGGGCGGGATCTGGATCTCGAGCGAGTCCTCGCGGACGTCCACCTGTTGAGAGGCCAGCTCCTCGTAGCGCTTCAGGCGCGCCTTGCTCTTCGCCTGCCGGCCGGACGGGTTCAGGCGCACCCACTGCAGTTCCTGCTCCAGCACCTTGCTGCGCGCGGCGGCCTGTTTCTTCTCGGCGGCAAGGAGGGCCTGCTTCTGGGCCAGCCAAGCCTCGTAGTTGCCCTTGTAGGGGAAGGTGTGGCCGCCCTCGAGTTCGAGGATCCATTCCGTGACATTGTTCAGGAAGTAGCGGTCGTGCGTCACGACCACCAGCGTGCCGGGGAACTGCTTGAGGTGCGCCTCGAGCCACGCTACGGACTCGGCGTCGAGGTGGTTCGTCGGCTCGTCGAGCAGGAGCACGTCGGGATTGGAGATCAGCAGGCGGCAGAGCGCGACGCGCCGCTTCTCGCCGCCGGAGAGCGTCGTCACCGACGTTTCCGGCGGCGGGCAGCGCAGGGCCTCCATGGCCATGTCCAGCTTGTGGTCGATCTCCCACAATTCGTGGGCGTCGATCTGGTCCTGCAGGCGGCCAAGTTCGTCGTTCAGCTTCTCCGCCTCGGCGGCGGGCGGGCTCTTCCCGAGCTTCTCGCAGATTTCGTCGTACCGGGCCAATACGGCGCGCGGCTCGGCCAGGCCCTCGGCGATGACCTGCTCGACGGTCTTCGACGGGTCGAGCGGCGGCTCCTGCGGCAGGTGGCCGATCTTCGCGTTCCGGGCGATGTGCGCCTCGCCGAGGATATCGCGGTCCATGCCCGCGAGGATGCGTAGGAGGGTGGACTTGCCCGAGCCGTTGCCGCCGATGACCCCGATCTTCGCGCCGAAGAAGAACGCGAGGTTCACGTCGTCGAGGACGTTGACCTTGTTGTACTGCTTGGTCAGCCGGACCAGGTTGAAGACGTATTCGCCCGCCATGGGGCCGGGATGAAAGCACAGCCGCGCCGCGAAATCCAGACCGGTTTCGCGGACCGGAGCGGCGCCGCGCTCCGGCTTGACATCGTTATGTCTTATTATACCATACGAACCTCGTGGACTCTCCACAGATCACAGGCAGGGGAAACGCCGCGGCGTTCACGCTGATCGAATTACTCGTGGTCATGGCCATCGTCATCGTGCTGGCCGTCCTGGCCGTGCCCTGGGCCTTGCGCTCGATCAACGCGGCGCGCGAGCGGGCATGCGCGGCCAACCTCCGCGCCTGGGGCCAGGCCTTCATGGTCTTCGCCGCGGAGCACCAGGGCCTGCTGCCCCACCCCGACGACCGCCGGCGGGACGGCGGGGCCCCGGGATCGTCCTCCCATCCCGAGCACGACCAGGGCTACATCGACCTCCTACCGCCCTACATGGGCGAGCGGCCGTGGCGCGACATCCCGGAGGGGGAAAAACCCCGGGGCGGGATCTGGCAGTGCCCCGCCGCGAAGCCCCGGCCCGATTCCGAGTACGACTACAAGCCGTCCCGGCAGGGCTACCACAGCTATGCCATGAACTCGTACCTGGCGCACGATTTCTACTTCGGGCTGCCCTGGGACGCCGAGCTCCAGCCCAGCTTCCTTTACCTGCCCCGCGCGCAGAACACGGCGGCCACGATCCTGATGTTCGAGCAGACACTCGATCCGGGCCAGGGCTACGGCCAGGCCGGCTCCTTCCGCTCCGCCGGCTACCAGACGGCGGAGGACGCGCGGGCCGTCACGGAGCGGCATCGCCGGAGCGCCGAGGGCCTCGGCGGCAACGTGCTGTACCTCGACGGCCACGCCGGCTGGCGCGACGATTTGTGGGACGAAACCACCCGCAACCCCCGCATTCCCAAGCGCGGGGACCTGACCTGGTTCCCGTACGAGTACTGACAAACAACAAGGAGAGAACATGAGCAGAAAAACAGCCTGGTTCATCGCATGCGGCATGGCGGCGCTGGCCGCGGGGCCCGCCTCGACAGCGTCCATGATCTATGAAATCACCACGGACACCTACCTGGACAGCGCGTCCCCGACGTACAACTACGGCGCGCGGAACGTGGACCGGGTCGTCATCAACGCCTCGTCCGCCGCCCGTACGCTCTTCAAGCTGCCGGCGGAGGTCTGGTCCTACGCGCCGATCCAGATCGTATCGGCCGTGGTGTCCTTCTATGTCTGGAGCGATAACGCGCAAACCTACGACGTGTCGCTCCATCCCATGCTCCGGGACTTCGCCGAGGGCACCGGCACGGGCAGCGCGACGGGCGACGGCGCCACGTGGAACACGTACGACGGCGTCAACGCCTGGACGACGGCCGGCGGGGATTTCGACTCCGGCTATTCCGTCCTCGGCGTGAAGGGAACGCTGGGCGTCAATCCCGGCGAGCCCAATGGCCGGTTCTATACGTGGGACATCACCGCCCTGCTAAACGATGTCACCGCCTGGAGCGAACTGCAGTCGTACGGCGCCATGCTGCGCATCGACGAGACGGTCCCGCCCAGCGGCCAGCGGTTCAACGCCTACACCAGTTCGGACAGCACGACCTATACCGCCCCGTACCTGCCGAGCCTGACGATCACGGCCATTCCGGAGCCGGGGACCCTGGCGCTCCTGGCCATGGGCCTGCCGGTCGGAGCGATGCTGCTTCGCCGCCGGAAACAGGGTATTCTCTCCTGCTGATTCTCCCCGAGACAATCAAGCGGAATGAAACGGCGCGCGGTCCAGTGGGCGGCGGTGGCCCTGGCGGGACTCCTCGAGTCCGCCGGGGCGGCCACCGTCCGCTGGCCGATCGCGACGGACACGTACCTGGACAGCCGGACGGAGAATCAAACCCTCAACTACGGCGCGGCCAACACGCTGAAGGCCCTGATCAACAACAACGTGACCGGCGACGGCTCCGTTTGTCGCGCGCTGTTCACGCTGCCTGCGGAACTGTGGAATTACAGCCCGACCAGCCTCGTCTCCGTCACGGCCTGGTTCTACGTGTGGCAGGACAACACCGGCGACCGCCACGTCACGCTGTTCCCCCTCGCGCGGACGTTCGTGGAAGGCACGCAGAACGGCGGGGCGGCCGACGGCGCGACGTGGCTGACGTACGACGGCGCCCACGCCTGGCTGCAGGCCGGTGGCGACTTCCTGACCAATTTCCCGGCCGCCGGCGTCAAGGAAGAGATCCTGGACGAAGGAATGCACGACCGGTTTTTCAGCTTCGATCTCATGCCCCTGTTGACCAACGAGACCGCCCGGGAGGCGCTCCGCCAGAACGGGGCCTTGCTGCGGATCGACGAGCAGCCGATTCCAACCAATGGCCTGCCCCGCGCGCCGTTCACCAGCTCCGACGATCCGGGGTACACGGCGGAGTACAAGCCGCACCTCCGCGTCGAGGTGGCGCCGCCGGAACCCGAGATCGGCGGGCCGACGATGAACGGCGGCACGGTCACGCTTCCGATCGGGCAACTGACGCCGGGAATCACGAACACCGTCGAGCGGTCGTACGACCTGGCCGCGGCGAATTGGACCTCGATCGCCGTCTTCGTGACCGGCGGGAACGCGACGAACTGGTCCCTGCCGTTGTCGCCGTCGAACCGGGTGTTCTACCGCGTCACGACCCGATAGTCTTAAGGGAGGGCGCCGTGTTGTCGGCGCCGAAAACGAGGCGGCGACGACGCGCCGCCCTCCGGTGCTCCAAGGGGCGTTGTCACACGCCCGTCTTGAGCAACCGGTACAGCTCGCGCATCTCGCGGCCGGCGGCCGTGTCGCATCGCTCCTGGATCGAGGTATAGAGGACCAGGACTTTCCGCCCGTCGACGGACAGCCGCGAGCCGCCGCCCCGGGCGCCGCCCGAGATGGATTCCACGAGGGGGCCGCGGAAGACCGCGTTCATTTCCGCGACCATCTGCCAGGCCTGCTTGTACCCGATGCCCATTCGGCGGGCGGCCTCGCTGACGGACTGCGTTTCGGCGATCAACTGCAACAGGTGCGCCTTGCCCGGCCCGATCGTCGCGCAGATCAGCCGCAGGCGCGGCCTGGCTTCCGGCTGCCCGAATATTTTTTTCAGCGTGTGTCGTTTGGTCGTCATGGCGCACCTAGAAATTTACAGCGGATTTCAGGGATATATAAGCCTGCGCCCGCTCGTCCGACGGCTCGCGGTCGAAGGCGTAGACCACGCCGAGGCCGGGAGCGACATCCAGGAAGCGCAGGAGCGTCATCGAGTAATTGAGTTCGAGCCCTACGCTGTTGAGCCAGTCGTTTTCCGGCTGGCCGGGAGGCTCGCCGTCCCAGGCCATGCCCAGGTCCCAGAACAACTCGCCGAAGAGCTGCTGCCGGTACACGGGTTTCGTCGCGCTCATGCCCTTGTAGACGCGGCAGAGAGGGAATCGCCAGGCCGTGATCGCGCGGGTGGCCTGCCGGCCGACCTGCGTGTTGGGCTCGTACCCGCGCAGGGCGAGGGTTCGCGCGAGGCCGGGCGTGGAGTTTTCCACGATGTCCCCCAACCCGCCCACGCCGAAGAAGCCCTGCGCCGTGTCGTCGCCCGAGCCCGCGCCGTAGATGCCGTCCATCTTCAGCACGTGATTCTCGCCCCAGGGCAGCGTGAAGTATTCCAGCCAGGCGACCAGCCACCGAACGCGGTCGAGGTCGCCGCCCAGCGCGCGGTCGGTCCACTCGATCCCGCCGGAAATGTAACGCCCGTCCTCGACCGAGTGGCTGCGCGGAAACGCCGTGCCATCGAAGTATTCGAGTTGGCCGAACAGCGCGGCCTCGGCGCCCTCGAACAGGTTCGTGGTCAGCAGCGCGCGATCGGCATAGTTGGTCTCGCCGGATTCGAGCGCCTCGCGATCAAGATAACGGTAGCCCAGCGTGAGGGCCAGCTCGCGATCCGCCCGGATCCACGGCACGGTGATCGCCAGGCCGGCGGCGCCGGATTTCTCTTCGTAGTCGTACGGGTGGCCCTCCGTGTCGCGGACAAGGTCGGGGTACGTGTCCGCCGAGTGCAGCCCGAACGCGGTGAAAACGGGATACATTCCCGCGTAGGAATACACGGCCGAGCCGACGGGTATCTCCTCCTCGCCGTCGTACCCGCCCAGCAGGGAGAGCGACTGGAAGCCGGCCGGATCGGAAAGGCGCGCCGCCAGGCCGCCCATCGCGGACTCCTCCGTCGCCGCGGCCCACGGCGTCCAGTAGTCCAGGCGCGCCTCCAGCAGCGAACGGTACGGCCGGGCCGGGCCGGGTTCCGGCGCCGCCTTTTCGGCCTCCTTCAGCCGGCGCTGGTTTTCCGCGACGGCAGGCCACTCGCGCCGGATGGTGGGCAGCGCCCCGGCGATCGGTTTCAGGTTCCCGTAGTCGAGAACCGCCAGGTAATAGCCGTACGAATCGTAGGCCGCGGCGGCGAGCTTCGTCCCATCCGGCGAGAAGGCCGGCTCGAAGAGTCCGCCCTCGACATGTGTCAGGATTTCGGGCTCCGCGTCCGCCTTGAACGGCAGACGGTAGAGATTGTACACGCCGCTCCGGTCCGCGCTGAAGACCAGTTCCTTGCCGTCGGGATGGAACGCCGGCCCGAGGACGATGCACGGCCACTGGAGCAGCGTGGAACCCTCGCCGCTTTCCAGGTTTACGCGGCGCAATTCGGATTCCCCTTCCCGCCCCTGCACGAAGACGAGCCACTGCCCGTCCGGCGAGTAAACGGGATCCACGAGCATGTTGAACGGCTCCGCCTCGGCCAGGACGCGCTCCCGGTCCCGGCGGCCGGCGGAGGCCAGCGGAACTTCGACCAGCCGGCAGACCGCGGCCTCGTCGCGGACGGCGGCCAACTTCTTCCCGTCCGGGCTGATCGCGGGGAAGCGGTAGCGGCCGGCCGCGCTGACCGCCCGCGTCCGGCCGCTGGCGGCGTCCATCGCGCGCAGTTCGCTGTACATGCGGTCCCGGCCGCGGACGTTCAGGCGCGTGTAGTACAACCGGTCGCCCGCGGCGGCCAGGCGGGAAATTCCGGCCTGGACCCGGGCGTGTTTCAGCGGCTGAATCCGGCCGGACTCCAGGTCATAGCGAAAGAGCACGTCGCGCGCCGCCTCGCGGTTGCCGGCAAAAAATATGGATTGCCCGTCAGCGGAGAATTTCGGCTGCGAGACGAGCAGGCGGTCGGGCGTCCGCTTTTTCAACTCCGTCAGCGGCTTTTCGCGCAGCTTCGCCAACTGCTTCCGCTGGTAGCGGGTTTCCTCGTCCAGCGCCCGGCGCGCGAGGTCGGCGAAGGATTCGCCGGTCACCGGGCGGGCGCGGTCGTCGAAGAACCAGGGCCACGAGCGGCTGACCGAGTCGGCGAGTTCGCCGACGACGCTCCGGTCCTTCGGGCCCGCGGCGTCCTCCTGCGCGCGCTGCACGGCGCGGGCGCCCCAGAGGTAGGCGGCGTCACCGTAGGGCCACTCGGGATGCGCCAGTTCCCACTGCCGGGCATCGAGCGCGCGGCCGTCGGCGACCGCCATGCGCATGACCATGTTGGGGAGGCTCTGGCGGCCGCGGCCCTGGCGGGTGAACTCGGTCTCGGACCAGATCGAGGCTCCTTCAAGGAACCAGTTCGGCGCGGTCAGGCCGGGCGGCAGGGCGAAGTAGAAGAGGAGGGTGGAGACCGGGTCGCCGATTTCCGGCAGGAAGCGCCCGAACACGCGGCCGAGCCAGTTCCCGAAGCCGTGCTTCGCGTCGAGCATGAGCACGTGGGTGTACTCGTGCCAGACCGTGCTGCGCAGGTAGCCGCCCGGCTCGTAGATGGAGGACGGCGACGGCCCGGCGGCGAAGAAGGACAGGCGCGCGCGCGGGATCGTGAAGGCCCAGCCGTTATGCTCGTCCCAGCCGTCGTGGAAGAGAACCTGCGCCTTCTCGCGGGGCGCCCAGCGGAAGATCGGGGAGAGCACGGCATGGGCGGCCTCGCACTCGCGGACCAGCGCGGGCGCGCGGTCGGCCAGGGATTCCTGGTAATAGACCACGAAGTGAGCGCTCTCGACGCGCCGGATGCGCTCGCCGATCGGCATGTCCTGCGCGCGGCCGGCTGCCGGCGCTGCAAGCAGCAGCGCTCCCATCCAGAAACACGTGGCGGCCTTCATGATGGTTCCTCCGTTCGCGGATATTCGACCCGAAGCCCGGCGATCCGGCAAGCGCGGAATATATTTGTTTGAACAGGCCCGGCGGCGGAGGGTACGTTTAAACCCCGGTTGATAAAATCAACAAACGGAGGGGTCGATCATGAAACGCATTTTCGGAACCGGCCTGTTGCTTGTCGGACTGCTGGGCCTGTGCGCCCTGGCTGACCCGCCCGCGGAACTGGATTACCAGGGCAAGATCCTGGTCAGCGACATCCCGCTGACGGGCCCGGGATACTTCAAGTACGCGATCGACGATCTCGCGGGCACGGTCAACTACTGGGCGCACGACGGCACGGCCAGCGGCGAGCCGGCGACCTACCTGACGAACGACTGCTACAACGGCGTCTTCAACGTCCGCCTCGGCGCCGCGCCGATGACGGCGATCGATCCCGATATCTTCCAGAACGGCAACGACCTGTACCTGCGCATCTGGTTCAGCGAGGACCAGGTGACCTTCAACGAAATGCTGCCCGCGCAGAAGTTGGTGAGCGCGCCGTACGCGGTCAACTCGGACAGGATCGACGGGTACGACGCGGACGAACTCATCGCCGCGGCAACCAATGCCTTCACGGAGACCGATCCGGTCTACAGCAGCAGCGACGCCGCCGGCGTCACGGCCAGCGACATCTCGAACTGGAACGCCGCCTACGGCTGGGGCGATCACTCCTCCGTCGGCTACCTGACCGCGGAAACCGATCCGATCTTCGGCGCGAGTGCGGCGGCGGGCATCACGGCCGGCCACGTCCTCAATTGGAACGCCGCGTTCGGCTGGGGCGACCACGCGCTGGCCGGCTACCTGACGGCGGAGGCGGACCCGGTCTGGACGGCGTCCAGCAACAACTTCTATACCAAGGGCGAAGCGGAATCGCGCTACGTGAACGTGACCGGGGACACGATGACGGGGACGCTGGTCATGAACGTCGGACTGAACAACGACCTGATCATCAGCAGCGCAGGCCGGACTATCGGGATCGGTAACAACACCGGCGTCGGGATCGGCAACGATCGTATCGCGGTGGGTCGGGAGGTCACCAATTTCGTGGATAATACCGCCCGCATCCGCGGCACCTTCTGGATGGACGGCGGCACGGGGCTGGTCGCCCGGCCCGTGTTCGGCACGGGCGGCTGGAAGACGCTCGCGCCGATCCCGCCTTTCCAGCACGTGATCTACGTGGCCACCAACGGCACCCCGGGGGGGCCCGGCAATATCGACCGGCCTTTCGACAATCCCCAGAACGGCTACAACTACGCCGCCGTAACGTTCACCAACGACCCCGTGGCGCTGGTCATCGCCGCCGGCGCGTACGGCGGCCTGAACATGAACGCCGGGAACATCCATATTCTCGGACAAAGCCGCGCGCAACTGGATACGCTCACCGTGTCGAGCCCGGCGCGGATCATCATGGGCAAGCAGCGGGTGGAGAGCCTCTGCGTGAAGAACGCCGCCATCGTCGCCGCGGACCTCGGGGAGGACGTGAAGTTCGACAACTGCCGGTTCGAGCGCGGGCTCACGATCTACGGGCCCGACGTGGAAGTGCAGGACTGCTACGCCTCCGCCATGGACGGGTCGGCCATCACCGTCGGCGACGGCGTGAACACCATCCAGAACGTGGCCCTGTACAATTCCTCGCTGTACAACGAATCCGGCGTCATGGGCACGCTCCTGGTCAACCCGAGCGTGGGCAACTTCGAGGTGGTGGGCTGCCAGATCGTCAACGGGGCCCTGGGCATCTGCATAGAAGACCGGGAGGTCGGCCCGATTGTACCGGTCCACCTGTACAGCCACAATGTCATCCGGGGCATGCCGCCCGCGCCGGCCAGCGTGGTCGCCGTGCTCGACCAGTTCGCCGCCGGCACGACCATCGCCTTCGTGCAGAATACCGTGCTCGGGCACGTGGGGATCAGCGCCCATCCCCAGTATTACGCCAACAACATCGTGTACGGACGGATCAACAACATCGGCGGGGCGGGGACGCCCGGCTGGGCGCAGGCCGGCGCCGGCGTCGGCGCGGATGCCTCCAACAACACCGAGCACCAGGGTGCCTTCCCCGTCCTGCCGTCATCGTGGAGCGATTGAGGAGGGCGTCATGAACAAGACCCTCTCCTTCCTCGCCGCTTTCCTGTCCGGCCTGCTGCCGGCCGTCCTGTGGGCGGCCGGCGGCCGGGTCGGCGGCCACGCGGAAATCCAGTACGAGGCCGTCGGCGCGGGCGGCGCGGCCTTCGCCTCAAGCGGCAACGTCAAGCTCGGCGGCACGCTCGGCCAGGGCGGCCTCGCCCTCCTCGCCACGAACGACCAGGACCAGGTCTTCCTGAACGGGTTCTGGAAGTCCGAGGATTCCTGCACGCTCTACAACCCGACCATCACGCAGCTGACCCAGAGCACCGGCACCGTGGCCGTCACCTTCATGGTGATCAACGGCAATACCTACTCGGTGCAGTACGTGACCCATGAAGAGGGCGGCCTGATGCTCGGTTCGCACGCGATCACGAATCCCGTGACAACGGTCGTCGGGACCGGGCTGGCGGGTTCGACGACCACGATCTGGCACAACGTGAGCGCGTCTACGAACCGCGTCCGGTTCTACGTCATCCGCTGCGAGTAGCCTTCCCGCGCCGGCGGGACGTCAGCCGTCTATGGCGCAGTGCTTTACCCCTTGAACCGCAGGCCGTCTCCCTGTACATTGCGGGCTCCGCAAAAAAAGCAACTCGGGGAAGGGGTATTTCGATGGCCGGCATTTTCAAGGCGTACGATATTCGGGGAATTTACGGCAACACGCTGACGGAGGACACGGCCTATCGCATCGGGCGGGCGTTCGCCACGTTCCTGAAATGCCGCAAGGTCGTCGTGGGCCGCGATATGCGGCCGCATTCCCCCCCGCTCTTCCAGGCGCTAGCGCGGGGCCTGACCGAACAGGGCGCGGACGTGGTGGACATCGGGATGTGCTCGACGCCGATGTCCTATTTCGCGAACAACCGGCTCGGGGCGGACGCCAGCATCATGATCACCGCCTCGCACAACCCCGGCGAGTGGAACGGGTTCAAGGTCTGCCGGGAGAAAGCGATCCCGATCAGCGGCGAGACCGGCATCGGCGACATCGAGCGGATATTCCACTCCGGCGCGTTTGCCCCGGCCGCCGCGCGGCCCGGCGCGATCAGCACCCACGAGATCCTCGACGAGTACGCCGCCACCATCCGCGGGTTCGCCGAGATCCGCCGGCCGCTCAAGGTCGTGGTGGACTACGCCAACGGCATGGGCATCCTCGAAGGCAAGGTCCTGGACGGCCTGATGGAGATCGAGCCGCTGTTCGACACCCTCGACGGCACCTTCCCGAACCACGAGGCCAACCCGCTCAAGCACGACACCCTCGAGGCGCTCCAGGCCCGGATACGCTCCGGCCGCTACGACTTCGGCATCGCGTTCGACGGCGACGCGGACCGCGTCGGATTCGTGGACGAAAAGGGCGGCATCATCGCCATGGACATCACCACGGCGCTGATCGCGGAGACGATCCTCCAGCACGAGAAGGGCCCGATCTTCTACGACCTGCGCAGCAGCTGGGCGGTGAAGGAGGTCATCGAGGAAAACGGGGGCACGCCCATGATGTCCCGCGTGGGCCACGCGTTCATCAAGGCGCAGATGCGCGAGGCCAAGGCCCTCTTCGCGGGAGAACTTTCGGGCCACTACTACTTCCGCGAGAACGGGTACACCGAGAGCGCGTCCCTGGCCGCCCTGTATATCGCCAACCTGGTCAGCCAATCGGACCGGCCGCTGTCGGAACTGGTGAAGCCGATCCGCCGGTACTTCGCCAGCGGCGAGATCAACTCCGAGGTCCACGACGTCAAGGGCGTCATCGGCCGCCTGCGAGCGAAATATGCCGCCGGGCGGATGATCGAACTGGACGGGTTGAGCGTGGAATTCGACGACTGGTGGTTCAACGTCCGCGCCTCGAACACCGAGCCGCTGGTGCGCCTGAACCTCGAGGCGAAAACGGCGGACCTCATGGCGCGGCACCGCGATGAAGTCCTCGCCGTGATCCGCGGCTGACCGGCGGCCTCACTCCTCGGAGACGCGCGGGCTGACGCCGATTTCGAACCGGCTGACGACGAACGGTTTGCGCCATGCCGGCCGGCCCTGCGTCCCGATCCGGAATTCACCGACCCGGCTCCAGTCCATCGCGCCCGCGTGGAGCGACGGCGCCCTCTGCCGGTTCGAAGCCAGGACCCATCCGCGGTCGCCGAAGGCTTTCAGCGGGATCGCGTAATACCCCAGCGCGTTGCGCTGCCAGGTCCGGTATGGGGCCAGCGGCAGGATCACCATCACGGGATCGGTCCCGTCCGCGCGGCGGTCGGCGAGGCCGAGGTACAGGTCGGCGGCCGCGACATCGGGCTGGATGCGGAATCGGAGGTACGACTTCGGCCGGTAGCGCCGCAGGTCGAGCGGCCTCTGCAGGAGCACGGCCGCGTACGGTTCCGCGCGATCGGCCAGCGTGATCTGCCATTCGAAGCGGCCGGCCTTCCATCGCAGCACATGGCGGGTCTCCGGCGCCGGGTAGACCTGGTCCTCGCGCAGCTCGTGCGAGGCGCCCAGCACCCGGAGCGTCGCGACCCGCTGTTCCGGCTCCGAGTTGACGGCGGAGGCCGGCGGCGCCTGGCAACCGGAGGCCCACCAACCGCCCAGCACCGCGGCGCAGGCCAGTTCCCGGCGCAACAGGTATGATCTTCGAATCACGACTCGTCCCGCTTTTCGCTGGAATTCTAGCGCCCGTCTGCTATGTTGTCCATGCATCTTTGGCCGGCCGTCGGCGCGGTAGCCAAGTGGTAAGGCGGAGGTCTGCAAAACCTCTATGCATCGGTTCGAATCCGATCCGCGCCTCCAGCCCGACGGCGGGACGCTGATGCAGGGTGGGCCGGTCATTCCGAGCCCCCGAGGGCTCGTGGTGGCCGGGAAATGGTTACTGCGGCTGCCCGCCATCCTCGCGCTCTACTTCAAGCGGAAAGGCCGGCTCTAGTGCCGGCCTATTTCTGGTGCCCGACGCGCGCGAAGCGGGTCGTGAAGCGGTCGGTGTCCGTCCACTCCTTGGAGGAGTTCCAGACCTCCACGCCGGGCGTGTCGAGCGTCGTCTCGTCGTGCGGGATGGAATCCATGCACGAGACCGAGCCCGCCCCCATCATCACGCCGATGCCGTTCGACTCGAGCTGGGCGCGCGTGACCTGGAGGAAGCTCAACGGGATCCGGATCTCGTAGAAGCTGTCGCGCGTCGTGTCGTGCGTGGCGATGCTCAACGCCCCGAAGCGGCCGTCGGCGTGGTGCGCCGACGGCATCCACAGCGTGCCGGCGCCGAGGGTGCTGCCCTTGGCGTACGAGATGCCGGCGGCGGCCGCCGTCTTGTAGTTCACCCCGCCGTCGTCCAGCGCGAACACGCCGTTGACCGCGCGCGAGATGTAGCCCTGCCACAGGCTGCCGGCCATGTAGACCTGGTAGTCGGGCCGGTCGGTGCCGGTCCAGTACGGCTGCCCGCCGTTCTTGCTCCAGACGTCCTTGGCCGCGCCCTGGCCCTGGATCGTGTCGATGGCGATCCACTGGAGGATGCCGTCATTGCTCGAGATCTTTCCGCCGGCCGCGGAGCCCGCGTTGGCCCCGTCGATGATATCCGTCAGGTCCACGTACTGCCACGCGAGGTACAGGTAGGTGTCGTCCCACGCGGCCCACAGGTAGGCGAAGTCGAGCGGAGCCTCGTGCGTGGTCCAGTTGTCGCCCAGGGTCCGCGGGTCGTCGTCGGCCACGTCCAGCGCGACGAGCATGTTGGTCGTCCAGTCGGACGGGCTGCCGTCGATGGTGATGGTCGCCGCCCGCCCGAGCGTCGGGTTCACCGAGTAGGGCTTGAACGCGCCGAGCTCGACGACGTCGTTGACCTTCACGGAGACGGACGTGACGGCGGACGTGTTGCCGGACGCGTCGATGGCGATGGCCTTGATGGTCAGGTCGTTCGTGATGTGCAGGGGCGCGGTGTAGAGCTCGCTGTCCCAGACCGGCGTGGAGCCGTCGAGCGTGTACGTGATCAGCGGGTGGGCGTCGTAGTCGTCGACCGCCGCGAGCGTCACGTCGAGGAAGGCGGCCGCGGTCGTCGTGTTGGAGGGCGAGTACGACAGGACCGGCGCCGCGACGTCCGGCTGGGCCGGGTCGCGGATGGCCACGGAGTAGTTCTGGCTGCCGTTGTTGTCCCAGAGGGTGAAGCCCTGGTCGTCCACGATTTCGATCGCGAACTGGACGCTGATGCCCTTCGGGAAGAAGCCCAGGTTGGCCTCCCACAGGTCGTTGTTCAGGCTCGTTCCGATCCAGGTCATGCTCATCCCGTACCAGTTCTGGCCGTTCGAGCTGTAGACGATGTTGGCGCCGGCCGCGCGGCCCTGCGGCCACGATTCGGCCCGCACGATTAGGTCGTCGCCCTCGAACACCGTCACCTCGTAGGGGACGTTCTGCCCGACGGCCCGGTAGAACGCGGAGGGGCCGTCCGAGGGAGGATTGGTGACGGAGAAGGTGCTGCCGCCGGCCACGACGTTCGTCACCAGGTCCCAGGACACCAGGTTCGTGGACCGGTACATCCGGTACTCGGTGCCGACGATCGCCGAGGAGGACTCCACCTTCAGCCCGTCGCCGGAGAGGCTCACGGCCGCCAGGCAGGGCGCCCGCAGCGAGCGGCTGATCGTGTTGCCCGCCCAGTGCACCGACCGCGTGCTGCCGGTGCCGCCGACGAACGCCCAGTAGTTCGTGCCGCCGGCGTTGGCCCAGTGCTGGTTCGTGCCGCTGTCGTCCCAGAGGCTGACCGCGTACTGGATGGACGCGCCGCTGGAGCACCGGCCGAGGTTGGCATGCCAGAAGTCGTTGCTCGGCGACGTGGCGTTGAGCGAGAGCGGCATGGTCGGCCACGTCTGGCCGTTGTCGGCGCTGTAGACGACGAACCCGCTGATCGCCGAGCTCGTCGGCCATGACTGGATGTCGACCCAGAGGTCGTCGGCGGACGTGATGGCGCCGTTCGTCGGCCAGTGCGAGACCGCGCCGATCCAGCCCAGGGGCTGGCCGCTGCCGCCCGAATTCACGACCGCGAGGTAGTTGGTCCCGCCGGAATTGTCCCAGAAGTTGGTGCCGCCCGACTGCACGATCTGCACGGCGTACTGGATGCGGGCGCCGGCGGAGAACTGGCCGAGGTTCACGTGCCACGCGTTGTTGTTGCCGGCCACGCCGTTGGTGCTCAACTCCCTGGTGTTCCAGCCCACGCCGTCGGTGCTGTACACCACCGTGCCGCCGGTGGCCGTGTTGGTCGGCCAGGACTCGATGTCGATCCACAGGTCGTCCGCCGCCGTGATCGAGCCGTTGACGGGCCAGTGCCGCGTGTTGCCGATCCACTGCAGGTTCGTCGACGGCCCCGGGCCCCCGCCCTGCTCCTCCAGCTTGAGGAACTGCGCGATGGAGCCCTCCGCGCCCTTGTCGGCGGAGAAGCCGACGTAGATGCCGTTCGCCGCGATGTCCGCCCCGCTGCGGCCCGACGCCCACAGGTACGTGTCCGGCGTCGTCGAGGCCAGGTTCTTCACGTTGTACGTCCGGGTCGGATCCAGGTAGATCGGCGCGACGTTGACGTTGAACGTGCCGCTGTTGGCCGTGCCCGGCTGCAGGTTGACGAACGCCACCACGACGTCCTGGTCCTTCGGGTCCCACCCGTAGCGGGTGTACTTCAGGACGGAAAAGATCTTGGGATGGGGCCCCTGGCCGCCGGTGCGGTCGAGGTAGTACTGGTCCGCCACCCGCAACGCGAGCGACCGCGACCGGCCGAGGTTCGCGTCCTTGTAGCGGTGCCACAGCGACTCGTTGTCCCCGCTGTACCGGCCGGACCACAGGTTGTTCATGTTGTGGTAGTTCCGGATGTCCGGGATCGTCCGCCCGAACTCCACGCGCTCCCGGCTGAACTGCCCCAGCGCGTCGTAGCCCAGCTCCTGGCCCTCGTACAACTGCGGCGTGCCGTCCACGGAGCAGAAGACGCTGTGCATCGCGACCCCGTCCCACTTGCGGCCGATCCACGGGCCCTGGTCGTGGTTCATCGTGCCGCGCAGGATCAGCGCCAGGCCGAACTGCGTCTTGCGCTGGTCGATGACGTTGCGCAGGTCGGTCGACTGGATGTCGCCGTCCTCCACGATCGCCCAGAGCTCATTCTCGTTCAGCGCGTCGAACCCGCCCTTCCACGCGCGATAGGCGATGTTGCCGCCGTCCAGCGACTCGGACACGAAGTAGAGCTCCGGCTTGAGGGACTTGGCCCTGTTGATCAGGTACTGCCACGCCTGCCGCGGCAGGCCCTGCGCGAAGTCGCAGCGGAATCCCCCGATCTTGCCGCCCGTCTTCTCGTGCCAGTAGCGGATGAAATACGAGTAGTACTCCACCATCTTCTTCACGTCGGCCGAGGCCGTCCACGCGCCGTCGCTCGTGTCGTTGATGTTGCCCAGCGCCGGGTACGTGCCCCAGAACAGGTCGAACGCGTCCGGCCAGACGAAGTCGTTGCGGTCCGCCGGCGCCGGGCCGATCTCCGACGCGCTCGTGGCGGTCTCCGTGTAGTGGTAGTTCGCCCAGTCGGACTGCGGCTTGGTGGTCGGGCAGCCGCTGCGCGTGCCGGTGTAGCGCGAGAACCACGGGTACTTCACGCTGCGCATCTCGGCCAGCGGGTTGGCGTAGAGATTCGTCGGGTTGTCGGGATCGCGCTCGATCTCGATGTCCGTGGCCACGTGGTTGAAGATCACGTCGCAGATGACCTTCACGCCCTTGGCGTCGGCGGCGATCACGAAGTTGGTGAACTCGCGCATGGCCGTGGCGCGCGTGCCGTCCGAGCCGAGGTGCTCCGCCACCTGGAAGAGGTTCTTGATCGAGTACGGGCTGCCGGGGTCGCCGGAGTTGCAGTCGCTCTTGGCCCCGATGGGGTGGAACGGCTGGAGCCAGATCGTGTTCACGCCCAGGGCGCTGATGTAGTCCAGGTTCCAGTTCTTCGCCGAGTTGGTCAGCGACGCGAACGTGCTGCGCGTGGCGTAGTCGTTGCCCGTGGCGTCCACGACGTTGGCCTGCATCTCGTAGACCACCATGTCGCGCGTGGCGACGTCGGAGATGTTGACCACGGGATTGCGGCCGGCGTACCAGCGCCAGTTGGCGTCGCCCGAGACCTTGTAGCGGGCGCGGACGTCATAGGAGCCGCACTTCTGGATCGGGAGGGCGAGCGTCCACTTGCCGCCGCCGGCGTCGGCCATGGTGTAGGCGCCCCAGTAGCCGGACGCGTCGCCCTGCGCCACGGTGTTGGGGTCGGGCGGGGAGAGCGTGGCCTGGTCGCGGTGGTTGAGCGTCGTGAAGATCTCCGCGACGGTCGGCGTGCCGTCGTTCGGCCAGAACTCGAACGTGATGACGTTCGTCTCGCCCGCGGACTCGTCGATGAAGAAGTGGTAGACGCGGTTCTCGGCGTCGCTGCCGAAGATCGACAGGCTCGAAGCCGCGAGACTCGTGCCCGCCATAAACAGAAAGAGGACGGCGCCCAGCGCAGAGGTTCGAGTTTTCATAGTCATTCCTCTCCCTATCCCTTCTCCCGTCCAAGGACGGACTCACCCATATTGGAACTAAACAACGAAGGTAAAACGCTCGACTAATCTACCGCGGTTTCGCTTTTCTGTTAAGCGAAGATTCGATAGGCGGCACGGCCGCTATCGCCAGGGCTGAAAAACGCGCCTTGCCGACGGGATCAGCGGACCGTCAGGATATCGGACTACGCCTCCCCGGCCGGCTTCTTCTTCGCCTTGTCCTCGGTCATCCGGCCGAGGTACTCGGGCAGTTCCACGCCGGCCATGGACGCGACGTCCTGGAGCGGCGGCACGCTCTTGATGAGGCTGGAGACGAAGTTCGCGGTGGACGAGCCCTTCTCCCCGCCGCCCGCGGAATCCCAGACGGTGATCTTGTCGATCTTCAGGTTGCGGATCGCCTCGACCTGGCGGGCGACGACCGCCTCGATCTTCTCCACCATCAGGAACGTCGCGGCGGCCTTGGCGTCGCCGTTGCAGCTCTTAACCAGCGCGGTGTAGCCGGCGGCCTTGCTGTCGAGCACCAGCCGCACGCCCTTGGCCTCCGCCTCGTACTTCAGCAGCGTGCCGTCGGCCTGGCCCTTCGCCTCGCGCCGGATGCGCTCGGCCTCGGCCTCGGCCATGATCTCGATGTTGCGCTTCTCGATCTCGCGCTGGACGACCAGCTCGGCGTTCAGGCGCTCCTGCTCGGCGAGGTACTGGGCCTTCTGAATCTGGACCTGGGCCTCGCGCCGGGCGACCTCGGCCTTCTGCATCGCGGCGGCCTGCTTCACGGCCAGCAGGGAGTTGGAATCCGCGATGTCCGCCTTGGCGGTGTTCTCGCCGCCGACGGCCTGGGCCTCCTGGCCCTGGACGTAGATGCGCTGGTCGGCCTCCGCCTTCTTCTTGCCCTTCTCCGCGGCCGCGACGTTCTCCGCCACGCGCACGGTCTGCTCGCGGTTGGCCTCGGCCTGGCCGATCGCGCCCACCTTGTCCTGCTCCGCCACGTCCACGCGGGCCTTGTTGACCGCCTCCGCGGCCGCCTTCTTGCCGATGCTCTCGATGTACAGCGACTCGTCCGTGATGTCGGTGATGTTGACGTTGATCAGGTAGAGGCCGATCTTGTTCAACTCCGGCTCGACGTTCTTGCGGATGGACTCCAGGAAACTTTCGCGGTCCTGGTTGATCTGCTCGATGGTCAGCGAGGCGACGGTCAGGCGCAGCTGGCCGAAGATGATTTCCTTGGCCATCGCCTCGATATCGCCGCTCTCCAGGCCCAGCAGGCGCTCGGCGGCGTTGAGCATGATGTTGGGATCCACGCTGATGCCGACCGTGAACGTGCTGGGAACGTTGATGCGGATGTTCTGCTGGGAGAGGGCGTTCTGGAGCGGGATGCTGATGGTCATCGGCGTCAGGCTCAAGAACGCGTAGTCCTGGATCAGCGGCCAGACGAGCGTGCCGCCGCCGTGCATGCAGCGCGCCGAGCGGTTATCCGCCACCTTGCCGTAGATCACGAGGATCCGGTCGGACGGGCAGCGCTTGTAACGCGCCGCGAGGAACATGATGGTCGAAACAATCAGGATCACGAACGCGAGCACGACGATCGGCAGCATGGCGGGTCCCTCCATTTTTTTCCTTAAATCTTCTCGACGACCAGGACGTTCCCGGCGGTCACGCGGACCACCCGGATCCGGGCGCCGGTCTTCAACTCGGCGCCGCCCTCCGTGACGGCGTCGAACACGCGCAACTGGCCCTGCACGGCGACGCGGACCTGTCCGCTCTTGCCGGGCGCGAGGGGCAGGTAGACCTCTCCTTCCTGCCCGACGGCGGTCTCGATCCGCAGCGTGCCGTCGGCCTGGAGCTTCTTCATGCCGATAAAGATGCGGCCGATCACCCAGACCGTGAACAGGCCCGCGACCAACCCGCCGAGCACAGCCCACAGGTTGCTCGCGCCGGCCTGCTTCGAGATCGCCAGCGCGACCAGGCCGAACATCATGAAGAAGGCGGTCAGGCCCTGGAGCGAAAGCGCCTTGAAGCTCGCGTCGGCGTCGCCCGACATGTCCGCGGGATGATCCGTATCGATGCCGTCGTCATGGCCGAGGAACATCAGGATCGTCCGCACGATGAACAGGAGCGCGCCGAACAGGGCGCAGACCGCGTAGAACTTCTGCATCGTGGTCAGCATCTCGAAAAAAGCCGTCATCGCCGTTCTCCTCCCTGCTTGAATCCATTAAAGCGAATGGCGGGCAAAAAAGCCATTCTTTCATCGAGACGCCGCCGTCACGGCTCCGCGCGGGCGCGGACGCGGAAAAAGGCGCGGCCGGGCCCCAGGATGTTCGTGAGGCCGTTGACCGGCGGCGTGGCGGGCAGGTTGGTCGCGAAGGGCGCGAACTCGCCAACCAGGTCCGCGCAGGCCTCGACGTCATACCGCCAATCCGACGCCGACGGCCATTCGAGGCGCGCCTGCCCCCCGGCGAGCGGCGCCCAGGCGGTCACCGCGGGATCGGCCGTGCGGTGGCGCGCGAAGCGGAAGTGCCGGACGGATACGTCGTCGCCTCCCGTATCCTCGTCGATCACGACCCGGCCGATGGCGGCGTCGGACACGATGCCGAGAAAGGCAAAGGCGTTGGACCGGGCCGGCACGATGGAGGAATAGCCGATCAACTGGGCGGCGGGATCGTAGACGTAGACGCCGCCGTCAGCGATCAGCGGATCGTTCTCCCCGATGTCCATCGCCACTCCGTGCAGGTTGGGGCCGTCGAGGATAACGACCTCGAAATCGTCGTCCTCGTAGTCGTCGATGTCGCCGACCGAAAGGGCTTCCTCGAATCCCAAGTAGGGCGGATAGCCGGCGCCCTCCTCGTTGTCGCTGAACGTGAACCGCGCGCCGGCCTGGAGCGTCGCCACGCGGAAGGACCACGGGAGGCCGGTGTTCACGGCCTGGAAGGTCAGGTTGGAGCCCACGTCCACGTTGTTCTGGGCCGGCGCGTCCACCTCGTCCGCCAGGCCCACGTTGGCCGCGGTGGTCTGGAACAGTTCGCGGTTCGTGGTGGCGGCAACCCAGTCGGCCTCGTTTGTGAAGAACAGCGTGTCCGCCACCGCGCCCCGGACGGCCCAGGCCGTCGCCCCGGCCAGAACAGAGGCCTTCCATGCGATGGAGCTTCCACGCAGAATGAGACTGCTCATACCCCCTCCTCCGCGCTCTCCTTGTGCGGTTCCGACGGCCACAGGATAGCCGAAGGACCGCCGCGCCTCAACAGCAAAGGGACCCGCCATCAGCGGGGGAACAGGAGCGCGGGGAACAGCGCGGCGAAGCCGGCGGTGGGCCCGAAGCGAACGGCCAGGGCGGCCGCCGCAAGCACGAGGGCCAGCCAGATCGCGAATTGCAGGGCGGGCGCGCGGACGGGGGCGCCCCGCGCGCGCCACCGGCGGACGGCATGGACCTCGGCGGCGGGGAACAGAAAGCCGAGCCCGAAATACACCACCCACGCGAGCACCACGATCGGCGGGAGCGATCCACCGGTCCGGATTTCCATCCCCGGCGCCGCGCGGCGCGTGAGGCTGTAGAGGATGCAGGCCTCGCCCAGGAGCGGCGCGTTCGCCGCGTTGGAGAGGATGCGCGGCGTCAGCCACGTGCCGTTCGGCAACGGCCAGCCGAAGACGGTCATCTGCGCCGCCAGCGGCCAGGCCCGGTCGAACCGGCCCATGATCCGCGAGCCCGCCACGCCGAAGGCGCTGGCGGAGACCCCCACCCCGCCCAGCACCGGCCCGGCGTCCACGTCCATGTACCAGTCCCCGCCGCCGAGGTCGCGGGGGAATTCCCGGAACCCGCGCAAGCCGTACTTCTCCTGCCAGAACCACTGCTCGTAGCGGGCGTACCAGTCCCGCGCGATATCCGGCCACAACTCGGGCGCGCTCATGAAGGCGTACGAAATCCCGCAGCCGCGCGCGGCGCCGAAGGCCACGCCCCGGACGGGATCGGCGACGTATGGCGGCAGCCCGCGCGGGTCCAGCCGTGCGCCCTGGAAACCGCGGAGCGAGCGCGCGGCAAAGGCGGAATGATCCGTCTCCAGCACGGCGTCCGCGCGGCGGATCGCGGCGACGGCCATGAGCACGTCCATGGGATAGCACTCGCCCGGGTAGTCGTTCAGGATGCCGTGCGGGGAGCGGTCCAGTTCGGCGGAGAGGGTCTCCACCTGTTCGCGCAACATGGGCCGGTGGCGCGCGTCGCCGGTGAGGCGGCGGTGGCTGGTCATCGCGGAGATCAGCAGCATGCGGTAGAACACGTTCTCGCGGTGCAGGTAGTCGTCGCCCCAGTGGAGCCTGACCCAGGCCGCGTGGCCGGGGTCGAGGACCAGGTCCGTCGCGGCCTCGACCGCGCCGCGGGCGAACTCGCGGGGCGCGGGCCCGGCCGGATTCGCCCGCCGCTCCCAATCCTCCTGCAACGATTCGACGGACCAGAGGTAGAAGACGGACCCGAACAGCGGCCACTCCGTGCCGGCGATCTCGTGGAGCGCCAGCGACTCAGCCTTGCCGCTGCCGATCCGGCCGCGCGCCCAGCGCTCGTAGCGGGGCGTGAGGTCTTCGAACAGCCGCCACGCGGCGCGCGGGATGGCGTCCGACCGCAGCGCGGGATCGGCCAGATCGCGGAGGACGGACAGCCCGGGCAGGATGAAAAAGTACAGGCTGATGGCGGCGGCCGCGCCGAGGTTCACGCGGCGGGCGGCGCAGGCAAGGCGGCCGGTTAGGTCATTCGTCATTTTTCCTGATCCACGCCCCCACCGCGTCGCCGATCAGCGCGCACTCGAGGCCGAAGGGCAGGTAACCCGCGAAGCCGAGCAGCGGCATCTCGAAGAGGTGGAAACGGTTTACGAACGGCACCGCGTAGACCCAGCGCGCGAGGCTGTGGAAATTCCACATCTCCCAGAAGAACCCGCAGATCAGCGCCGAAGCGGCGAACAGCGCGGCGCGCCGGGCCGCGCTCCCGTCGGGCCCCGGATCGAGGAACGGCCGGTCCGACAGCATCCGCATCGCGGAAAGCACCAGCAGGGGCGAGATCCACAGCAGCGGGAAGAGCATGTCCGGCCACACGGCGAGGAAGGCCAGGCCGAGCGCGGCGACCGCCAGGAGCAGCACGGCCGGCGCGGGTCGGCCCGAACTCGGCTCGCTCGCGGCCGGACGTCTGCCGAAAACGGAGCCGAGAAACTCGCACGTCCCCAGCACCGCGGGCAGGACGGTGGAGAACGGGAGCGTGGCCTCGATGAAATACTGGAGCGGCGAAATGTGCTCGACGCCCGTGTAATACCAATTCTGCACAAACCGGTTCAGGTACTCGAAGTACCACCAGAACACCGCGCTGACCGGGAACAGCGCGAGGAAGAAGCGCGGCCGGGCGGTCATCATGCAGGCGCCCGTCCGGCGATACGCCAGCGCGTTGACGAGCACGATGTATCCGAGCCACAGCGGCGTGAACGTGAATCGCTGGAGCGGCGCGAACCAGGGGAAGCGGTTCCACGCCAGCACCCAGGCGGCGGCCGTGAAGACCACGCCGAACCAGCCCCAGGCCGGGAACGGCCGCGCCGGCTTCGAGCGCGGGCGGTCGGCCCAGGCGCGGACAAGGACCCGGACCATCGGCACAACGAGTGCGAGCCCGAGCAGGGTCAGCACGACGAACGCGGGCCAGGAAAAACCCGCATGCTCGACGTAGCGGGTCAGGGGCGGAAACTCCAGGTACCGGGTCACGGGATAGCCCCGAATCTTCACGCCGATCAACGGAAGCAGAACCAGCCCCGCCGCCACGCCCAGACCTCGGAGCACCGCTTTCATTCCGAACTCCTTCACCGAACAGTATAGACCCCGCCGCCGCTGTTGTAACCGGGGATTCTGACCGCCGACACAAGCGCCGCGTTCACAACGTATCCTTTGAAAAAGGCTTGCGGGGACAGGCGGCTGGAGCGAAAATGCAACACAAGGAGCGGTTCATTCGCCGGGGAGGCGCGTATGAAAAGCGGGTGCCGATGGTTTATCACCGCCGCCTTGTTCGGCCTGGCGTCCGGCGCGTCCGCGCAGGGCATCTGGATCAGCAACGGCCTCTCGCCGTCGGCCAAAGGCTACCTGGCCGTCAAGGTTAGCTTCGGCGGGTATTGCAACGACGGATACGTGGGCGCCGACTCGGGGACCGTCGGCTTTCTTTACGAGTTCCTGACCTATTTCTCCGTGAACGATGGCGGGGCGATGCTTCCCTCCGCCACGCCCGTGGATCTCGGCTCAAACCGCGTCCAGTGCTCCGACACGCTGGATGGCGAGTACGGCAAGATCCAGTACACCGTCCTCACCTGGATACCCCCCGGAGAGACCGCACTCTATCAGCGCTGGACCCTGACCCGCGCCGGCGGCCTCGGCGACCTGCGGTGCGTGCCGTACGTGGACGAGGACGTCGGGGACACCTTCGATGATGTGTTTATCCCGCTGGGAACCTACGCCAGCGGTTCGCTCGAGTTGCACACCGTGGACCAGGCCTCGCGGGTCGGCTTGAGCCAGGGCGTCCTGAAGACGGACGAGCGCAACGTCACGTGGGCCGGCTGGCATGCGGATTGGTATGACGCCTTGCAGGAACACATCCGGTACAATGGCGCTACCAACTTCCCAGCCGCCGGCTACATCAACACGTCCCATCTTCCGCTCATCGGAGGCTCGTCTCCGCCCGAGTACGGCCCTTCCGACGTCACCTCGGCGCTGGCCTACGACGTCAACCCCGCCTCGACCCAGGCGGTCTTCACGGCCATCCTCGGCACCGTTCCGCATTTCGACTACTTCACCCTAACGGTCCAGTCGCAGGACCCGTCCTCCGGCGCGGCCGTCACCGTCTCGCCCGCGGACAACGAGGGCAACGGCGACGGCAGCACGCCGCTCGCGCGCACGTACGTCGCGGGCAAGGCCGTCACGCTGACCGCGGCGGCGGCGGCCGGCACGAACGTGTTCAGCCGCTGGCTGCTCGACGGCGCGGACCAAGGCACGAACCGCTCGCTGGTCGTCACCCTGTCCACCAACCGCACCGCGACGGCGGTGTACGGCGGCGGGGGCGCGGCGACCAACCTGCTGCCGGACCTCTCGGTCCGTTCGTTCCGGTCGGACAAGACCCTTGTGAACGCCGGCGAGCCGTTCTGGGTCGAGGCCAGCGTCACCAACTACGGGCCGGGCCACGCCGGCGCCTGCCATGCCCGGCTGTATCTGACACCCAGTAACGATTTTACCCTGCAGGACGACTTCCTCATCGGCCGGATCCCCATCCCCGCCCTCAACGCGAACACGGACACCTGGGTCCGCTGGACCTTCACGGCGCCGCACTTCCCCTTCCCGTCCAACGCCGTGTGGACAATCGTGCACCTGGATACCGACAGCGAGGTGACGGAAACCAACGAAAACAACCTCTTCAAGAGCGTCAATCCGTTCTATTCCATCCTGGCCCCCACCGGCTCGGTCCGCGTGCTGTCCGTGTTCTCGTCCAATCCCGACGTGGACGTCAGCATCGGCGTTGTGCCGCCGGACAAGAACGGCGACGCGAACGGCCTGACCACCGTGACCCGGGGCTACGCCACGAACACCACCGTGAGCCTCACCGCGCCCACGTTCGCCGACGGCAACCCGTTCGACCACTGGCTGCTCAATGGGGCCGACGCGGGGAACAACGCGATGCTGACCGTTCCGCTCACCAGCAACCAGACCGCGCGGGCGGTGTATGGGCTCTCGGCCGGGCTGTCCGTCGCGTCGCAGGATCCGGACGGCGGCGTCGCCGTAGAGGTCGCTCCCGCGGACCGCAACGGCAACGCGGACGGCATCACGCCCTTCAACCGCGCTTACACCAGCAACCTCACGGCCGTCCTCACCGCGCCCGAAATGGCGGAAGGGAAACCGTTCAGCCATTGGCTCCTCGACGGCACGAACAAGGGCGCCTCGCGCATCGTCAACGCCGCGCTGGCGACAGGCTCAATCCATTCGGCCACGGCCGTTTACAGCGTCACCGGTGCCCTGCCCGACCTGATCTGGAGCGGCCACGCGTGGCGAACCAACGTCCTGCGCGAGGGCGACGCGTTCTGGATCAACTGCATCATCACGAACATCGGTCAGGGAGCCGCCGGCCCCAGCCACGCCACGTTCCACTTGAGCCCCGGCAACGACTGGGACCTGACGGACGATTTCTGCGCGGGAGAGCAGTCCGTCGGCGCGATGGGCCCCGGTGGCGCGCAGTCGATCCGATGGGAGTTCGCCATGCCCGACCGGGGATCCGGCACGTACACGCAGTGGATCCTGGTGGACGTGGACTGCCGCGGCGAGGTGGACGAGAGCAACGAGGCCTCGCCGTACAAGGGCGGCTCGACGCTGCTGGTCAGCGACGGGACGGCGACGGGGCGTACGCTCACCGTGCTCTCCTCCTCGCCCGACGCCGGCATTGCGATCGACGTCGCTCCGGCCGACCTCGCGTGCGAGAGCACGGGCACGACCGCCTTCACGCGCGCGTACACCAACGGGGCCGTCGTCACCCTGACGGCCCCGTCGAACGCCGGCGCCCAGGTGTTCCACCGCTGGCTGCTCGACGAGAGCGCCGCGGACACCAACCGGAGCGTCGCGGTGACGCTGACCACCAACCGCACGGCGCGCGCGGTGTACGGCCCGGCCGTGGACGACGCCGTGCTGTGGGGCTCGGCCACCAACGAGTTCGGCCGGGCCGTCCGCGCGGACGGCGCGGGCAACGTCTACACGGTCGGATACGGCTACGGGCCGCTGGACGGGCAGACCAATGCGGGTGACAGCGATATCTTCCTCCGCAAGTTCGGGCCGGACGGCTCGGGCGTTTGGACGCGCGTTTTCGGTTCGGCCGGCCACGACGAGGCGGAGGAACTGTGTCTGGACGGAGACGCCAACCTTTACGTCGTGGGGTATACCGAAGGCGCGTTCCATGGCGAGTCGTACACCGGCGCCCGGGACGCGTTCCTGGCCAAGTACAGCCCGGCCGGCGACCATCAATGGACGCATTTCTTCGGCTCCTCGTTCAGCGACTACGGCAACGGCGTGCACGTCGGGAGCGACGGGTTCGTCTACATGGCGGGGACCACCTACGGGGCCTTCGAGGGCCAGACGAACACGGGCGGGGCCGATTTCTTCGCCGCGAAGTTCTCGGCGGACGGGACGCTCGCGTGGACGCGGATCTGGGGCTCGGTCAGCAACGATCACGCGCGCGGGATCGGGCCGGGCCCGTCGGGCAGCGCGATGTTCGGCGGCTTCACGGCCGGCGCGCTGGCCGGCCAGACGAACACCGGCGGCAACGATTTCCTTGCGGCCCGCCTCTCGACCGCGACGGGCACGAGCCTCTGGACCCGGATCTGGGGCTCGGCGTCGGACGAGAATGCCGAGGACATCGCCTCCGATACCCGCGGCAACACCTACCTGTTCGGCTACTCCTACGGCGCGTTCCACGGCCAGACCAACGCCGGGCGCTGGGACTTCGCGCTCACGAAGCTCAACGCCGGCGGGACGGCCGCCTGGACGCGGATCTGGGGCTCGGCCACGAACGACTACGGGCTCGGCGTCTGCCTGGACGACGCGGGCAACGCGTACGCGGTGGGCTATACGACCGGTGGGCTGGACGGCCAGACGAACAGCGGCTGGTACGACGCGGCCGTATCCGCCTTCACGCCGTCCGGAACGCGGATCTGGATGCGGCTGTTCGGCGGCGCGCTCGGGGATTACGGCATGGAAGCGGCCGCCGACGGCGCGCGGAACCTGTACGTGGTCGGGACCACGTACAACGCGCTGTTCGGGCAGTTCCTGAACGGCGGCGCGGACCTCATGCTGGTCAAGTTCGCCACGCGCGGCAATACGTATGCGCTCGCCGTGCAGTCCGCGAACCCGGACGCCGGCGTGCCGGTGACCGTCACACCCGACGAGCGATCCGGGATCGTGACCGGAACCACGCCGTTCGCGCAGGCCTACCTGGAGAACACCCGCGTCACGCTGGCCGCGCCCGGGACCATGGGCGCGACGCGATTCGACCGCTGGGAGGTGGACGGCGTGCCGCAGGGCTCGAACCGCACGGTCGCGGTGTCGCTCTCCGCCGACCGCGAGGCGGTCGCGTACTACGAGGGCTCGTCCGCCGGCGGCGACCTGGTCTTCGGGTCCGGCGACGACGAGTATGCCGGCGGCGTCTGCACGGCCGGCGACGGCTCGGTGTATGTCGCGGGGTACAGCGACGGCGAGTTCGGCGGGCAGACCAACGCTGGCCTCTTCGACGCCTGTCTGCGGAAGCACTCCGCGGCCGGCGCGGTGCAGTGGACGCGGCTCTGGGGCGGCGATTCCTACGACTACGGGCAGGCCGTCGCGGCCGCGCCCGACGGCGGCGCGTACGTGGCCGGGTACACCTACGGCGCCTTCGACGGGCAGACGAACTCCGGCTCGCTGGACCTCTTCCTTTCCCGCTTCGACGCGGCGGGCGCGCGGCAGTGGACCCGCGTCTGGGGCTCCGCCGAATGGGACTATGGCGCCGCCGTCGCGGTCGCGCCGGACAGCAACGTCTACGTCGCCGGGTTCGCGTTCGGCGCGCTGGACGGGCAGACCAACAACGGCGGCGCGGACTTCCTGCTCTCCAAGTTCAACCCGGCCGGGACCCGGCTGTGGACCCGGCTCTGGGGCTCGCCGGACGACGAGATGGGGCGCGGGGTCTGCGTGGACGGCGGCGGCGACATCTTCGTGACCGGCTCGTCCGATGGCCATTTCGACGGCGTGGTCAACTCCGGACGGTACGACCTGGTCGTCAGCAAGTTCAGCGCCGCCGGCGCGCGGCAATGGTCGCGAAGCAAGGCTTCGTCCGCGGCGGAGGTCGGGTTCGGCATCGCGGCGGACACCAACGGCAACCTCTATGTCGCCGGCTCGACGGACGGGCCGCTCGGCGGCGAGCCGCATGCGGGCGAAACGGACCTGTGCCTGGTGAAATTCGACGCAAACGGGACCCCGCAATGGACGCGCGTCTGGGGCTCGACCGCGGCCGACCACGGCAGTGGCGTCGCCGTGGACGAGGCCGGGCGCGCCCTGGTCTGCGGGTACACGGAGGCGTCCATCGGCGGCGCGGAATTCCTCGGCGTCCGCGACCTGTGCCTGACCCGGTTCGATTCCTTCGGCTATCCCGAGTGGACCCGGCTGTGGGGCTCGGAGGAGACCGACGAGGCCTGCGGCGTCGCGGTCGCCGGCGACGGAACCGCCTGGGTCGCCGGCACCACCGAGGGCTCGTTCGGCGGGCAGACCAACCAGGGCGGCGCGGACATCTGCCTGACCCGGTTCGACGGCGGCAGTTACTCGGGCGCGCTCTCCACGGTCTGGGGCGAGACCCTCTACACCGGCTTCCAAACCGGGACGGTGCGCGTCCTGCTCTTGAGTTACCTGCACGGCACCGAGGTGGATCGGGCCGAGCGCGGCGCGCCTGGCGCGTTCCAGTTCGACGCGCTCCCGAACGACACGTGGTACGAGCTCTTCGCGTTCCGGGACGTGAATAACAACGACATCTGGAACTACGGCGAGCCTGTGGGCCGCTACGAACGCAATCCGTTCCGGCCCGCGACAAACATGACCAACGTGATCATCCGGCTGGAGGAGCCCGATAGCGACCTGGACGGCCTGTCCGACCCGTACGAGGAAACCGGCACCGGCACCGACCCGGACAACCCGGACACCGACGGCGACGGCCTGTCGGACGGCTACGAAGTCGGCACCGGCTCGAACCCGCTCAACCCCGCCTCGCACGCCGTGCACGACGGGCCCGTCCGCGAGTGGACCGTGATCCGGCCTTCCACCAACACGGCGTACGGGCTCCAGGCCAATGGCGTGGCCGTGGACGCGGACAACCGGCCCGTGCTGGTCGGCGACAGCCATGAATCCGTCGAGGGCGCGCCCGCGCTCGGGTCGGGCGATATCCTGCTGAACGCCTACAGCGCGAGCCGCAGCAGCCTGTGGGTGCGCCTCCATGGCGGCACAAGCCACGATTTCGGCCAGCGCCTGGCTCGCGTGGCCGGAGGCGGCTTCGCCGCGGCAGGCACGACGTACAGCGCGTTCGGCGGCCAGACCAACTCCGGCGCGGGCGACCTGTGCCTGGTTCGCGTCAACGCCACGGGGACCGTCCAGTGGGTGCGGATATGGGGCTCGGCCGCGTTCGATGCCGGGGCGGACGTGGCGGCGGACAGCTCGGGCAACTTCTACGTCGCGGGGACCACGGACGGCGCGTGGGACGGCCAGACCAACGCCGGGAACTCCGACCTGTGCCTGTCCAAGTTCGACGCCGGCGGGACGCGGCAATGGACGCGAATCTGGGGCTCGTCCGCCGATGAGCGGGCGGGCGGCGTCGGCGCCGACGGGAGCGGGAACGTGTATGTCGCGGGTTACACGGACGGTTCGTTCGACGGGCAGCTCAACGGCGGGATCGTCGCCGTGTGCGTCACGAAGTTCGACGCCGCCGGGCAGAAGCTCTGGACGCGCATCCGGGGCCCGGAGACGGCGGCCTACGCGATGGACATCGCGGTGTCCGGCGACGGCCTGGTGTACGCGGCGGGCTACTTGTACGGCGGGGCGGACGGCCAGCCGGCGATCGGCAGCGACGACCTGCTGGCGATGGCCTTCGACTCGGCGGGCGAGTGGCGCTGGACGCGCGTCTGGGGCTCCCCCGCGCAGGACACCGGGTACGGCGCCGCGCTGGACAACGCGGGCAACCTGTACGTCGTCGGCCGCACGCACGGCGATTTCGGCGGGCAGACCAACGCGAGCTACATGTTCGACGCGTGCGTCAGCAAGTTCGGGCCGGACGGCACGCGCTGGTGGGACCGGATCTGGGGCAGCGCGTCGTGGGACCAGGCCAGCGACGTCGCGCCGGACGCGCTCGGCAACGTGTATGTCTGCGGGTTCACCGCGGGCGCGTTCGACGGACAAACGAACAACGGCGGGACCGCGACGTTCCTGACCCGGTTCGGCCCCGGCGCGGCGCAGGACACCGACGGGGACGGCCTGACGGATACCGGCGAGCAGGCCACCGGCACGGACCCGTCCGATTTCGGCTCGAGCCTGCACATGATGGCGCAGGCCGCGCAGGCGCCCGCCTCCGCCAACGGCTGGATCGTGCGCTGGGCCAGCGTCTCCCAGCGCGTGTACCGCCTCGACCGCACGACCAACCTGCTGACCGGCGCGTGGACCGCGGTGGCGACGAACATCCCGGCGGTTGTGCCGGTCAATATCTACACGGACACGACCGCCGTGGGCGTCAATCCACGCTTCTACCGCGCGCACGGATCGCTGCCCTGAACCCTCCGACCTTGTGGCCCGGCCGGCGGCGTGGTAGGTATGGCGCGGCACCAACAAGGGAGCCGCGCATGAAAAAAGTACTGCTCGTCGCGTTGATCGCCCTCGCCGCCGCGCCCGTCCTGCTCCAGGCCCAGACCGCGCCCGCGGAGACACCGGCCGACCCGGCGGCCGCGCTGGCGCAGCGGGTGGACCAGTTGAGCCAGAAACTGGCCGAGCAGGTCCAGGGCCTGCAAAAGGCGATCAAGGAAATCCAGGAACGCCTCGGCGATTCCTACAGCCGGCCGACGGCCTTCAACAGCATCGAGCGCCGGCTGGAGGACATCGAGAAGCGGCTGGACAAACTGGCCCGGGATTTCGACGACCTGGAAGACCAGGTGCACCGGCTGGAACGCGGCCGGTAACCCGGGCTGAATTGCCGGGAGCGCAGAGCGCGGTGAAGTCCTAAGGAGCCGGAGTGCCCGTCCGCGCCAAGCCGATAGTGACGCGGCTGCCGCGAATCTGCTCCTCGATGCGGCGGCGCATCTGCTCGGCCACCTCGTGGATTTCGCCCATCTTGCGCTCGGCGTTGAACTCCAGGAGGATATCGATGTACACGTCCGTCCCGGAGCGCCGAGACCGGATGCCGTGCAGGGCCTCGTACTCGTCGAAGTAGCGCGCCAGCTCCCGCAGGATGACCAGCTGATCGGACTCCTCGAGCGTGCGGTCCAGCAGGTCGGAGACGGAGGAGGAGAAGATCCCGAGCGCGGCCATCAGGATGGAGGCGGCGATCACGAGGGAGGACAGCGGGTCGATGTACTGCGCCCAGTGGAAGCGGCTCAAGGCCACGCTCAAGACCAGCGAGGCCAGGATGAACACGTTGGCGACGGCGCGGGTCAGCAGCAGGCGGGCCTGGGAGGCCATCAGGGGCGACGCCTCCGCCTTCGCCATGCGCCAGCCGCGCAGGCCGAGGCGGCCGTTGATCACCGAGTAGAGCACCTGGGAGCCCATGCTGATCCACACGCCGAGGCCGCGGATATGCGACGGGTGCAGCATATTGCGCACGGCGTTTCCGGTGATGATGAGCAGGCAGACGGTCATCAGCACGCCGACGAGCAGGCTGCCGAGGTTTTCCAGCTTGCCCAGCCCGTACTCGTAGGTCGCCCCGCCGCCCCGGTTGATCCGGCGAATGGCCATCCAGGAGAGCAGCACGGCCAGGAACTCGAGGAAGGTCTTGAAGAAGTCGGCCAGCAGCACGGCCGAGTTGGCCGCGACCATGGCGCCGAGGGTGATGACGGTATCGATCCCGCCGGTGATTACGCCGGCGCGGATGGCCGCCTCGCGGGCGGCGCCGCCGGAAAGTATGGGGGCTGTGCTCATGATTGTTCCCGGTGCCGGGCGGGCACCCCGGCCGAGAGTTGAACTCGGGACCTCCGGATTAGGAATCCAGCGCTCTGTCCATCTGAGCTACCGGGGCATCGCTCCGAACGGCGGGCATAATGAAACGACCGGCCCCTCCTTGGCAATATCAGAGAATGCCGCGGCGGTTCAGCGCGCGTCCGGGTCGAGCGCCAGGCGAACGGCGCGCACCTGCTCCCGGCCGCAGGACTGGCGGATTATCTCGAGCACCTGCCGCTCCATCCGCTTGAGTTCCATGAGCCAGGTCGGATGGATGACGAAGATGGTCAGCGTCTTATTTTCCAGGTGGCCCGGTCGCGATCGCTTGGCCACGTCCGGGCCGACGATGGAGGGCCAGTCGCGGCGCAGGCTCTCCATCCAGAACGGCGCGGCGAGGCCGAGTTTCTTGACGACGCCGGGCAGGACATCCGCGACGGACTCCACGGCGAAATCCGCGGGCGGCGCGGCCTGTTCCAGGCGGAATCGCTCGCGCTGCACCGCCCACGCGCCCCGGTTGAAGCTCTTTCGGCGACGAGCCATGGCTTGGATATCTTCCCGCACGGGGCGTTCCCCGGCAAGCGGGGAATACGAAAACTCCTCCGCCTCTTTCTCTTCCTCCTGCTCCTCCTCCATCTCTTTCTCCTTCTCGCTCCTCCTCTCCGTGGACCGATGTGTGGGGGGAGAAGAAGCAAGAGAAGGAGAGGGCGATCGAGGGGGACGGGCGCGGGCGCGGATGCGGGCTTGAATTTCGCGGCTCTTTTTCTACAATGCGGCAACTCTTGTGAGGGACCCTACATGAAACCCATTCTGCACGAAGCCGCCATTCTTTCCGTGGTGCACGGCACGCACGGCTCGCCCTACGACGTGCTCGGCATGCACGCCACCGGCGCCGAGATGCCCGGCGCGGTCGCGCGGTCCTACCAGCCGTACGCCCAGCGCGTCGAACTGCTGGAGAAGGAGTCCGGCGCGGCCCACGAGATGGCCCGCATCCACAACGACGGGCTCTTCGAGGTGTTCTTTCCCGACCGCGCCCCCTTCGCCTACCGGCTGCGCATGACCGGTTACGACGGGCACCAGTGGGAGCTCGAGGACCCCTACCGCTTCCCGCTCCAGATCACCGACTTCGACCTCTACCTATTCGGCGAGGGCACGCACTTCCGGACCTACGAGAAGATGGGCGCGCACCCGATGACCATCGACGGGGTCGAGGGCGTCCACTTTGCGGTCTGGGCGCCCAACGCGATCCGCGTCAGCGTGATCGGCTGGTTCAACCGCTGGGACGGGCGCCACCACCCGATGCAGCACCGCGGCAGCTCGGGCCTGTGGGAAATCTTCCTGCCGGCGCTGCAGCCGGGCGACCTCTACAAGTTCGAGATCAAGGGCCACCACGGGTTCCTGGCGCAGAAGGCGGACCCCTACGCGTTCTTCTCCGAGCTGCGCCCGCGCTCCGCGTCGGTGGTCTGGAACATCCACCGGCACTCGTGGAAAGACGCCGAGTGGATGGAGCGCCGCGGCCGGGCTAACTGGCACGAGTCGCCCATCAGCGTCTACGAGCTGCACCCGGGCTCCTGGCGCCGCGTGCCCGAGGAAGGCAACCGGATGCTGACGTACCGCGAGATGGCCGACCAGCTGATCCCGTACGTCAAGGGCCTCGGCTACACGCACATCGAGATGCTGCCGATCTCCGAGCACCCGTTTGACGGCTCGTGGGGCTACCAGACCATCGGCTACTACGCCCCGACCTCGCGGTTCGGCAACCCGGACGATTTCATGTATTTCGTGGACCGCTGCCACCAGGAGGGGATCGGCGTGCTCCTCGACTGGGTGCCCGCGCACTTCCCCAAGGACGGGCACGGCCTCGCCTACTTCGACGGCTCGCACCTCTACGAGCACGCCGACCCGCGCAAGGGCGAGCACAAGGACTGGGGCACGCTGATCTTCAACTACGGCCGCAACGAGGTCCGCACCTTCCTGCTGGCCAACGCCTTGTATTGGGCCGACGTGTACCACATCGACGGCCTGCGCGTGGACGCCGTCGCGAGCATGCTCTACCTCGACTACTCCCGCAAGGAGGGCGAGTGGATCCCCAACCAGTTCGGCGGACGCGAGAACCTCGAGGCCGTGGACTTCCTCAAGAAATTCAACGAGATCATCCACGCCGAGTTCCCCGGCTTCCTGACCTTCGCCGAGGAATCCACCGCGTGGCCGATGGTCTCCCGCCCGACGTACCTCGGCGGGCTGGGCTTCGACTTCAAGTGGAACATGGGCTGGATGCACGACATGCTCGAGTACATCACCAAGGAGTCCGTCCACCGCAAGTACCACCACAACGACATCACGTTCTCCCTGCTCTACGCCTTCACCGAGAACTTCATCCTGCCCTTCTCCCACGACGAGGTCGTCCACGGGAAGCGGGCGATGCTGGACAAGATGCCCGGCGACCTCTGGCAGAAGTTCGCCAACCTGCGACTGCTCTACGCCTACATGCACGCGCACCCCGGCAAGAAGCTGCTCTTCATGGGCGGCGAGTTCGGCCAGTGGCGCGAGTGGAACCACGCGGACAGCCTCGACTGGCACCTCTGCCAGTACGACTCGCACCACAAGCTCCAGACCCTCGTCGGCACGCTGAACAAACTTTACCGCGACTTCGGCGCGCTGCACCAGGTGGACTTCTCGTGGGAGGGTTTCGAGTGGATCGACTTCCACGATTGGGAGCAGAGCATCGTGTCCTTCTTCCGGCGCGGCAAGGATTCGCGCGACATCCTGGTGTGCATCTTCAACTTCACCCCCGTGCCGCGCCAGGGCTACCGGGTCGGCGTGCCCCTGCCCGGCGTGTACGAGGAGGTGCTCAACACCGACGCGGATTGCTTCGGCGGCAGCAACGTGGTCAACGTGCACACGCTGAACACGGACGAGATCCCGTGGATGGGCCGCCCGTGGTCGGTCCCGCTGACGCTCCCGCCGCTGGGCGCGATCTGGCTGCGGCTGATCGGATAGGGCTTGATTATTTTCCGGTTTCCGCTTTCATGTCTCCGGTTTTCCCCCGGTGGGGTACCGAAGTGGCCAAACGGAGCAGACTGTAAATCTGCCGGCTCTACGCCTTCGAAGGTTCGAATCCTTCCCCCACCATTCCCCAAGCCGTGGGACTGCCCGTCGTTATCCTGTGTGTGCCGGTCGCGCCCGCCGCACGCAAGAAGTTCCTTAATTCCGGCGCAGGACGGCTCCGGCCTCGAATCCAGCAGGCTGTCTCGCCGTAGGCGATCCCCGCCGTCGGCAGGCCCATCACTAACGATCTGTTCGGGACTGTCGCCCCCTTGCGTCATCCCCACAAGCGAGCGCGACAACCTCCTTTAGTGATTCATCATGCGCGCCTCGACTCATCCGGCGAGGTTGTGCTATCATAAACGTTGTTGAAGGAGGGTGCCCATGGGTATCCACCTGAAGGAAGGTCGCTTTTCCAGCACGGCAAGGCGTCTCGCATCCCGGAGGGTTCGATGAAAACACCCAGCCCAACGGTCCTGCTGTGGTCTGCGGCGGTGATCGGCGCGTTGCGGGGTAACACGCCCGTCCGCGCGGAAGATGCCACATGGACAGGAATGGCTTCCGCCAACTGGGGCGATACCAACAACTGGTCGCCCAGAAAGTTACCGACCGCGTCCGACCACGCGCTTATTCCGGCAGGGACGCCGAGTTGCACCAACACGTCCGGCGCTACCGTGGACCGGCTCACGGTCGGCGGCGAACTGACCCTCCGGAACGGCACGTTTAACCTGACCACCACCGGCGATGTGGCGGGCGTGCTGAACCTGCACGGAGCCTTGTTGCGCGGGGCCGGATCCCTGACGGTGGATGGTTCTTTCAACTGGACAGCCAATGACATTGATGGCCTTGGCAGGATCGTGTTGTCGGAAGGCTCGGTCAACGTCATCAGCGGCGCCGCGTCACCCAACAAGCACTTGATCTGCCCCGTGGAGAACCGCGGGCGGTTGATCCAACGCAACACAGGCACCGGCTCCTTTTACATCTACGCCGGGGGCGTGGTGGACAACTGGGGCTCCTACGAGATCGAGGACGATTCCTACATCGCCTGGTTTGGAACGCGCGGCGAGATCAGGAATCACGGGGTGTTTCAGAAGACCGGCGGCAGCGGCCGCAATGATATCCAAGTCCATTTCCGGAATGAGGACGGAGGCCTCATCGGGAGCACCTCTTCCACGGGCCTTTCTTTTAGCGCCTCGTTCAGCGCGGCCGGGACGGGCTCGATCGGCACGGGGACGGTCAATGTGACGGCGGGAAGCGGGACGCTGGGCGGTGTGCTGGGCGGCCCTGGGGCCCTCCGTCTGGCCGGGGGCTCTCTCTCGGTCACCGGGGCGTCAGAGGTAGGGTGCATGACCTTGGCCGGGGGAACCTTGATGGGCGCCGATGTGCTGACCGTGACTCAATCCTTGGCGTGGACCGCGGGGGTCATCACGGGGGCCTTCAGCGTGGTGCTGGCGCCGGGCACAACGAATACGATCAGTGGCACGGCCGTTCCCAACAAGCATTTGAGGGCCGTGCTGGAGAACCGCGGCACCGTGCGACAGTTCGGCACCGCCGATACGGCCTTCTTTATTTACGCCGGGGGCGTCCTGGACAACTGGGGTTCGTACGAGATCGAAGACGATTCCTGCATCGTTCGGGATACCTCGCAAGGCGAGATCCGGAATCACGGCGTATTCCGGAAGGCCGGCGGCAGCGGCCGCAGCGAGATCCGGGTCTATTTCCGGAATGAGGACGGAGGCCTCATCGGGAGCACCTCTTCCACGGGCCTTGCTTTCGGCGCCTCGTTCAGCGCGGCCGGGACGGGCGCGATCAGCACGGGAACGGTCAGCGTGACGGCCGGCAACGGAAGCATGGGCGGCGCCCTGGGCGGACCGGGCGTGCTCCGTTTGGCCGGCGGCTTTTTGTCGGTCACAGGAGCCTCGCAGATAGGATGTTTCGCCCTTGCCGGGGGAACCCTGACGGGTGCTGAGGTGCTGACCGTGACCCAATCCCTTGCGTGGACGGCGGGCGTCATGACGGGCGCCTGCAGGATGGTCTTGTCGCCGGGCACAACAAATACGATCAGCGGCACCGCGACGCCGAACAAGCATCTGGGAGCCGCGCTGGAGAACCACGGAAGGCTGCGACAGTTTGACACCGGATCAGGTTCTTTTTACGTGAATCGGGGCGGGGTGCTGGATAACCGCGGCATCTATCAGATCGAGGACGATTCCGATATCACATTCAACGTCGCGAGGGGCGTCGTAACGAATGCTGGATGGTTTCTGAAAACCGACGGGGCCGGCATCAGCCAGGTTCAGCCGCCGTTTGTGAACGCAACGGGCGGCGTGCTGGCTTCCCGCTCGGGATGTCTGATGCTTTCCGTCCTGGGCATGCAGGACGGCATCCTGGATGCGGGCACCGGCGCCACGATCCAGGTGAGCGGCGGATTTACCAATAACGGCGTCATGCGGGGCGCCGGCTCCATCTCCCTGGGCACGGCCACGGTGCTGAACCGGGGGACGGCCGCCCCGGGCAGTTCTGTCGGGAGATTGACGATAACCGGGCATTTTGCACAGGCGTCGTCCGGCGTGCTGGAAGTCGAGTTGGGCGGCACAACGCCCGGGAGCGGGCACGACCAACTCGTGGTCACCGGCAACGCCGCGGTCGACGGGACGCTTCGGGTGACGCTGGACGGAGGATATTTCCCCGCCGAGGGAAGCATCTTTGCTTTCATGGTTCATGGCGCCCGTAGCGGCTCGTTTACCACCAGTGACTTGCCGACGCTTCCCGCGGGCTCCTATTGGGGACAGGTCCAGAACGCAAATCAGTCGTACTTGTTCCGCGAACCGGCTTTTACCACCGGGGGCGTGGCCACGGCATGGTATCGGCTCAAGGGGGCGGGCCCCGCCGCGGGCGAAGCATGGGATCAAGCACAATGGGACGCCATAGACGGCCTGGATACGGACCTGGACGGCGATATCAACTCTCGTGAATACGTCGCCGACACGAATCCAACCAACGGCGCGTCGTTCTTCCCGCGGGTCGCTTTCGCCGGAGATTTCGGATTCACGGCCGACATGGCGATACCCCAGACATCGACCGGCCGGATGTACGCGGTGGAAGCAACCGTGGACTTGCGCGCCGGCGACTGGGCTTTGATCCTGCCCGAGGAACAGGGCGTCGGGGGGACGATCCTATTCATCCTGACCAACAACGCGCCTTTTCGTTCGTATCGAACACGGGTCCGATTGCCTTGACCGGCCGGGACTGTTTCATCTCCCGTCGTCCGTTGAGTGCCGCCGCCATGTGCGGCAGGGGATTAGCCATACCGCCTTGCGACTTCATGTGTTCGCCAAACGACGCCGACCCTGCCGCGGATTGACAGGACGGCCCGAACCGTGGACCAGCCGGCGGACATGAGGTCCCTGTCATGAACAAGCCGGACGGGCTGGCCCGTTGGTTGGGCACCTGCGGCGTCCTGGAAATCGCGACGGGCCTGGCGCTGCTGGCCACCCCTGCGGCCGTGGCGTACGGCCTGCTCCGGATTTCCCCCGGGGGGAGCGCCACCGGCCGCCTCGCGGGAGCCGCCCTGCCAGCCTATAACCTCACGGCGTGCGCCGCGCTGGCCTGGGCCGGGCCCGCGCGGGGCAACGGGGGCGTCCCGGCCCGGACCGCGGCCGCCCTGCTCGGCGGGCTGGGGCTCGCGCTGGCGATCGCCCTATTCGGCCGACGCCGGATCTCCGCTGAAACACCGACCCTGGAGAGATGAACATGTACACCATCCACGAGCGACCGGAGTCCATCTACGGCCTGATGTACCGGCCCAGCCTCGAGCCCGAGCGCGACGACAACACGGATTTCTACGGCGAGTTCCACCGCCACGTCCCGCGCGAATTCTCGCCCGCCAACCAGGACGTGCTCCGGCAGGCGCTGCAGAGCGCGCCGCGCTCTCTGCATCGTCGAAATCGGGGTCCAGCGCAACCCGCTGCCGGAGTCCTCGACGGGCATCCTCCTGCGGCACAAGCCCGCGGGCTGCGCGTACATTGGGATCGACATCGAGGACAAGCGCCATCTGGCCGACGCCGGCGCGCGCGTGTGCACACTCCAAATGGATTCGGCGGACCGGGACCGGGCCTATGCCCTGATGGACGGGCTGGACCTGGACACCATCGATTTCCTCTTCATCGACGGCTGGCACTCCGTGAACCAGCGCCTGGCCGACTGGCGCTACGTGGAACGGCTGTCGCCCGGCGGCGTGGTGGTCATGCACGACACCAACGTCCACCCTGGCCCGGTCGCGCGTCCCCAGCGAGCGGTGGATGCGCTCCTTGGTGTAGTCCGGCCGGTGGATCGTGTAATGCACGAACCACGTGCCGTTGTTGTTCCAGATATGGTGGTCTGGATTGTCCCAGTTCGTCCGGATGCTGCTTCTGTGGGCCATAGTGCGCCTTCCTTCCAGCGCACCAGGAACTCGGCAAACAAGAAGGCCATCCCGCATCAGGATGGCCTTCTTCGCCCGGGATTATTGTTTCCCCGACTCTTTATCGGGGCACATCCCCCGAGGCTCTCGCCTCGAGGAGCCACCGCAGGATTCCGTCCCCGGTTGGCAGGCTCTGCTCCACGGCAGAACCACTCCTGATGCTGGCACTAGGATACGCCCGCTGCAGGAGGTGTAAAGCGGATAGCGTGTCATAAGGCCTCCGATACGTCCGCCCCGGCGCAGGTCATCATCCGATCCAATTCGGCTCGCGGCACTTCTGCCTTCGCCGCCGCGATTAAGGCCCATTGGTGGCCTTTGCATCTCAACCTCATTCGACATAAGCGCACTAAACACATGGCGCTTTCAGACCGCTCTCAACGGGCGCCGTCCGGCCGAACTCGGATGCGCCCTGCCGGGATTCCGCGGGTGGGCCGGCGGGCCGGAACACCTTGAAAAAAGGCCTGTTGCGCCCCGATTCGGGAAATAGATTGAAATCCGGAAGGAATAAGCGCTGTATTATCGCCCGCGTTGACCTTTGCAGGTTGCTGCAGTTCCCCTTTTTCATGAAGGACAATCTCTTGTTCGACAGGAAGGCGAGAACAGCATGAAAAGATCACTCAAGGGCTTGGCGGTGTTTTGGGGACGCCTCTCCCCTACGCGCCTCGTCGCGATCGGGTACCTTGCGTATGCCGTGGCCGGATGGATTGTTCTTTGCCTGCCCGTGGTGCAGGCGAAGTCCGTTACATGGCTGGACAATCTGTTCACGTCCGTTTCGGCGCTTTCAACGACCGGCCTTGTCACGGTGAGCACGTCCGGCTCCTACAACCTGCTCGGGCAAGCCATCATCCTTCTGCTCATCCAGGTCGGCGGCATCGGGTACATGACCTTCGGCTCCTTCGTGGTCCTGTCCCGAACGGGCGCGTTGCCGGAACGAAGGAGGGAAATCGCGCGCACGGTCTTCAGCGTGCCGGCGGACCTGCACATCGATCACCTGCTGCGAAGCGTCATCGTGTTCACCGCGATCATCGAGGCGGCCGGCGCGGCGGCGCTCTACGGCGCCTTCCGCCACGCGGGGGTCCAGGCGGCGGCATGGTCCTCGATATTCCACAGCATATCGGCGTTCTGCACGGCCGGATTCAGCCTCTACGACAACAGCCTGGAAGCCTACCGGAGCGATTTCTGGATCAACACCATTCTCGGGATCGTGAGCTACCTGGGGGCCGTCGGCTTCATTGTGTGCCTGGATGTCTGGCGTCGCGTCACAGGCCGGGCCAGGCGCATCACGCTGACGAGCCGGATCATCCTGATTTCCACGTTCTGGCTCACCGTGGCCGGCATGCTCCTGTTTTTCATCTGCGAACCGAGCATTCGGGCCCTGGACACCGACGACCGGCTGCTCGCATCCCTCTTCCAGGTTATGGCGGCATTGACCACGGTGGGGTTCAACTCCATCCCGATCTCGCAACTCTCCCAGGCATCGCTTTTCCTGATGATCCTGTTGATGCTCGTCGGGGCCTCCCCCTCCGGGACAGGCGGGGGCTTGAAGACCACCACCTTCACCGCCATCCTGGGCGTCATGCGCAGCGCCATGAAGGGCGCCGAGCGGGTCTACTTCTGGGGCAAGGAAATCCCGGCCGCCCGCGTCTGGCTGGCGATGGCCAGTCTCGGGTTCTACGCCGGGTCGCTCATCCTGGGCAGCTTCCTGCTCGCCCTGTCGGAAAGCCATGGCTTTGAGAACCTTCTTTTCGAAGCGGCCTCCGCGCTGGGGACGGTCGGGTTGAGCACCGGGATCACTTCCCAGCTGACGCATGTCGGCAAGCTCATCGTCATCGCGCTCATGTTCGTCGGCCGCATCGGCCCGCTGGCGTTCGGCTTGTCGCTCTTTTGCGGAGGCAAGGAGCCCCGGCCCAGCGGGCAGGAGGACCTGGCCGTATGAACGCCGGGCCCACAGGCGGGCCATCCCGGTTCCGAGGCGGACATCGCGGCACCGCGCCGTCCCCTCCGTGACGCTTCAGGGATTGAAAGGCCCTCTGCCTTGGCGTACAGGTACTGCGGATTCCGGAGCACGCATGTCATACCGCGCCGCATGGCTGTTGCTGGCTTTTCTCTGTTCCGCGCCGCGGGCCCCCGCCCAATCCTCGCGGCCCGGCTGGGGCGCGACGCCGTACGCCGGGGGCGTGACGTTCCGGGTCTGGGCGCCGCACGCGACGAACCTGACCGTCGCCGGCGAGTTCAACGGCTGGAGCACGACCTCGCGCCCGCTCACCCTGGAGAGCGCGACCTCGGGCGTCTGGTCCGCGGACGTGTCCGGCGCGGTGACGGGCCAGAACTACAAGTTCCTGGTCAACACCCCGACGACCTACAAGACCGACCCGCGCAGCCGGCGCGTCAACGCGGGGGACAACAACAACTCGGTCATCACGGCCCCGAGCAACTTCACCTGGCAGGGCGACGCCTACAGCCTCACCAATTCGCGGGACCTCGTGCTCTACGAGGCGCACGCGGAGACCTTCAACGGGCCGTCGGGCACGTTCTCGACGTTCACGGGCCGGCTCGACCACCTGCGCAACCTCGGCGTCAGCGGCATCGAGCTGATGCCCGTCAACGAGTTCCCGTCGTCCACGAGCTGGGGCTACAATCCCGGTTACCCGTTCTCCGTCGAGTACGACTACGGAACGCCGGACGCGCTCCGGGAGCTCGTGCGGCAGTGCCACCAGGGGGGCCTCGCGGTCCTGCTGGACGTGGTCCACAACCACTGGGATTCCGGCTCGTCCCTGTGGCGGTTCGACGGCTGGGACCCGGACGGCGTCCACGGCGGCCAGTACTTCTACAACACGGACCCGTACGCGACGACGCCGTGGGGCCCGAGGCCGGACTACAGCAACGACCAGGTCTGCGCGGCGATCTTCGACACGTTCCGGATGTGGAAGAACGAGTACCGGATGGACGGCTTCCGCTGGGACGCGCCGAACCATATCCTCTACACGACCAACGGCGTCTACATCCCGGAGGGGCTGACGCTGATCACGAACGCCCTCGCGATGATGGCCGCCGAGTATCCCGGCACGTGGAACATCGCGGAGGACGTGAAGGAGTTGAGCGGATTCAACGCCTACTGGGACTTCACCTTCCTCTGGGAGATCCGGAGCGTGCTCACCCAGGGCAGCGACTCGAACCGCGACATGCCGACCGTCGCCCGGAACGTCGCCGGGACCTTCCAGCGCGTGATCTTCACCGACTCGCACGACTCGGCCGGCGACCTCAACGGCGGCGTCCGCCTGCCCACGGCGATCCACTCGGGCGACCCGGCCGGCTACTACGCCCGGAAGCGCTCGACGCTCGGCGCGGCGCTGGTCCTGACCGCCCCGGGCACGCCGATGATCCTGCAGGGCCAGGAGATGCTCGAGACCAACCAGTTCAGCGACACGGTGGGCGCGGACTGGACCCGCACGAACAGCTTCGCCGGCATCGTCCGCCTCTACCGCGACCTCATCCGACTGCGCCGCAACCTCGACGGCGTGTCGGAGGGCCTGCTGGGCGACAGCTGCAGCGCCTACCACGTGGACAACGCCAGCAAGCTCGTGGCGTACAGCCGGTGGGATTCCGCGGCGACGGACCGCTACACGGTGGTCGCCGCCAACTTCGCCAACGCGACGCGGTCCGGCTACCCGATCAACTTCCCCGCCGCGGGAACGTGGTACGTCCACTTCAACAGCGACTCCACGAATTACGCCGCCGACTACGGCAACGCGGGCAGCGTCGAGGTCGTCGCCGCGGGCGCGCCGCCGTGGGGGACCATCACCATCGCCCCCTACAGCGTGCTGGTCCTCTCCCAGGTGCCGCGGACGGGCATGCTGATCCGCGAAACCGCGCCCGCCGACCGGCCGGCCGGCAACGACGACGGGATCCTCGACCCCGGCGAGACCATCCGCGAGGACGTCGTTTTGTGGAACAAGTCCCAGCTGGCCGCGACGAACGTCAGCGTCGCGCTCACCTCCCCGACGCCGGGGGTGACCATCGTGCAGGGCACATCGAGCTTCGAGGACATGGCCCCCGACGCCGCGGCGACGAACGCCTCGGCGTACGAGTACCGGCTCGATCCCGGGCTGGCGTGCGGGAGCCTGGTCCAGTTCGAGCTGGCGATGTCGTTCAACGGCCAGGCGCTGACCAGCGCGTTCGAGCACGTGATCGGGCGGTTCGTGGACCTGGCGACGACGACCAACGTGTTCGAGAGCACGGACACGCCCAAACCGATCGCCGACGCCTCGACCACCTATTCCGACCTGACGATCAGCGAGCCGGGCACCAACGTGGTCAGCGACGTCAACGTGCGGCTGCGGATTCACCACACTTACGACCGGGATCTCACGCTCGCGCTCCAGCATCCGGACGGCTCGGAGGTCCTGCTGGTCTACCGGCGCGGCGGCAGCGGCGACCACTTCGGGACGGGGACGTGCGGATCGGCGGCCTACACCGTCCTCGACCAGGCTGCGGCGCTGGCCATCAGCAACGGCAGCCCCCCGTTTGCCGGGGCGTACCGGCCGGAGAGCACACTGGACGCCTTCAACGGCAAGGCGCTCAACGGCACGTGGCGGCTCCGCATGCGCGACGCCTTCTCCCGGAACACCGGCACGAACCTGTGCTGGTCGCTCGAAATCGCCTACGAGCAGCAGGGCTGCGAGTGCGCGGCCTTCAGCAACCGTCCGCCCGTCGCCGCGGCCACACAGGTCGTGCACGTCGGGTACGGGCCGACCAACCTCGCGCTCACGGGGACCGATCCCGACGGGCAGTCGCTGACGTTCAAGACGGCCGGCAGCCCGGCCCACGGCAGCCTCTCCGCCGTCGACACCTCGACCTGGACGGCGGTCTACCTGCCCGTGCACGGCTACACCGGCACCGACTCGTTCGATTTCGTGGCCTCGGACGGGCTCACCAGCAGCGCGCCGGCGGCCCTCCGCGTCGCGGTCCAGGCGCCGCCGGATTCCGACGCGGACGGGATGCCCGACGACTGGGAGACCGCGCAGTTCACGAATGCGACGGCCGGCTCGGCGACGGCGGACGCGGACGGCGACGGGATGCCGAACCTCGACGAGTACCGCTGCAACACGGACCCGAACGACAGCAACTCGGTGCTCCGGCTGGTCGGCCAGCCCTGGGCGGCGCAGGGCTACGCGCTGCGTTGGAGCTCGGTCGGCGGCACCCGCTACGGCGTGGAATACAGTTCGGGGATCACAGGCGATTTCCAGCACATTGCCCGATCGCTCGCGGAGGAGATGGACCCGGCGCCCAAGGGCGCGGCCACGAACCGGTCGTTCACGGACGATTTCACGCTCACCCCGCCGCCCGCCGCCGGCGCGCCGCGGCTCTACCGGGTGCGCGTGCGGGACGAGTGATCAAGGACTCCGGACCAGTTCCGCGTCGTCGAACTGCAGCGCGCCCTGCGCGGACGCGCCGCTCACGTTGACGACGAACCGCGCCCAGGCCGTGTTCGCCGGGGCGACGGCGCTGACGGTCTTCTGCGTCCAGCTCTCGACGACGCCGGAAAGCCCCACGCTGGAGGAACCCAGCAGCGAGTAGCCGCTGTCGAGGAACTCGATCTTGAGCTCCTGCACGGCCGCCGTCCAGACGTTGGCGGAGTGGTCGGCCCAGAACCAGGCGGAGGCCTGGTAATTGGAGCCCGCGGTCGCGGGCGCCTCCTGCCACCAGCCCCCGATGTTCACGCCCGCCCACGTGCCGCGCACGGCCGCCTCCGCCCCGCCGTAGTAGCAGCGCCAGGCGACCCGCGAAACATTGCTCCAGATGTTGCCGTGCGAATCCGGGTTGGCGTCCTCCCAGTAGCGCGCGCGGCTGTCGGATGACCCCGGCATTTCAAAACTCGCGTTCCGGAGGAGGTTGCTCGTCCCGTCCTCCAACTTGACGACCCGGTACGCCGCGAAATCGACAAGGGCGTTGGTGTCCGACAGCGACACCGCGAACTGGGCCGCGGTCACGATGCTGCCGACGTTCGTCCACGCCGGCGCCGCAAGCGAGGCGGTCCGGCGGAGCTGGTAGCGGCCGCCCTGGACGGACGGCGAGGACACGACCGGCGCCGCGCTCCAACCCGAGGCGGCGGAACCCGCCGGCTCCGTCCCGCTCAACGCCAGCGCCCCGTCGCCCAGGATGACCATGCCATACCACCACGGCGGCGCGTAGGAGGGCCAGTTGGTCTGGCAGACATTGAACCAGGCCTTGAACGCCGAGCCGAGGCTGGCGCCCTCCGCCAGCGGCTCGTAGAAATAGCGGTCATCCCACATCCCGCCCGTCTTCGTGCTGCCCCAGCAGGCCAGCCCGGAGTCGTCGGCATTAAACGCGACAAGGCTGCCCAGATTGTCGCTGGTGGCAAAGTCGCAGCCGGAACAGACGAAGAACGAATAGAACAGCGCCGGCGGCGCGAGATCGAGGTAGTCGTCCGTGAGGACATAGTTAAAGGCGGTCTTCCCGCTTTCGTAGAAGCCGTGCCCGCCGGGGTACCCGTGGGAGCGGACGAACATCAGCTCGTAGCTGTTCGTCATAAAGGCCATGTAATCGGCGGCCGTCGTGGAGTCGGCGTCCATCACGGCGCGCACGCCCGCGTCGCCGTAGCGCCAGCCCAGGCACTCCGCGTCCTCGCCGGTGCCGTAACTCCAGTCGTCGTCCACGTAGGCCAGCGCGCGGCGGTGCGGGACGAGTTGCCGCTCCCGGTAGCGGTGGTTCTTATCGAAATAGCGCGCGAGGCTGTCGGTCTCCGCGCCCAGCGCCGGCAGGTTGCCGGCCTTCAGGCGCGAGATCCAGATTTCCAGGTCGAGGTTTCCGCTCCGGGAATCGTACTTGCCCGCCGAAAAGGGCGGCGCGCTGTTCGTGTCGGCCCACGTGCCGTTGAGGTCCGCGTAGAAAATATCGCAGGGAAAATCCTCGTACTCGTTGCCGTTGCCCCAGTCCTGGTACATCTCGTACACGATGTACGGGATCTCGCCAACCAGCACCGCGCCGGCCAGCGAGTTCGGCTGGGCGTACAGTCCGGCCAGGTACGCGCGCAGGTTTTCCGCGCTGCCGCTTTCGTAGGTGTAGAGCAGGACCGAGTACCCCGCGGCGCCCAGGTCCGCCTGATACCGGGACAGGGCTGCGCCGAGCGCCCCGACCACGTTGGTGTGGACGACGAGGCAGACCCGGTTGGTCTCCGCTCCCGGCGGGATCGGCGCGCCCCGAGCCGACGGAACCCGGGCCAACGTCATCTTCAGCGGCCCGCCGGCCGCCTCCGGCGCATGCGCCGGGCGGAGCCGGCCCTGCGGATCCATCCAGCGCGTAACGGCCGGCGCCTGGGCGGATGCGCTCCCGGCGCACAGGATCGCCAAGGTCAATGCAAGCGCAAGGGGGCTGCGGTCGCGCGTGGACATGATGAATCCCTCTAAAGCTATCCCTGCATACGGAATCCACGGCCGCAAAGCAAGCTTCCGGTCCCGCCCCGATCCGAAGGGCCAGCCCGTCCCGGCACGGGGAAAAAGCTGGACAACGGGGGCCTCGGCGCGTTTTGCTTTTTTCCCGTGGAGGCTGATCATGTTCAATCGTGGCGCGCTGTGGCGCAGGATAGGGGGGGGTGTGCTTCTCGGGGTCTTGGCCGCGCAGGCCGGAACCGTGGGCATGCCGTTCCTGATTAATCCCGCCGTGGATGTTTCGGGACAGTTCACGGAGGCGTGGGAGCACCGGCTGGCCTCCGACGGGAGCATAGGGCTGGCCGTGTGGGCGGACAACGGGTCCGACGAGATCAAGGGGATGCGGCTGGACGCGCAGGGCCGGCCGCTGGACACGGTCGCCCTGCTCATCGCCCCCAACAGCGTGGGCGCCTATGCCACCGAGCGCCGCTATCCCGCGGTCATGTGGTTTCAAGACGCCTTCTGGGTGATCTGGCAGGAGCACCGGGGCAGCGGGCCGCGGGAGGGCTTGGGCCGGCGGATGTACCCGGACGGCCGATTCGCGGACACGACGCCGTTCCCGGTGGAAACCTGCGCGACCTCGGCCTATCGCTCCTGCGTCTGCGCGGGCGGAACGAACCTGCTCATGACGTGGAGCGCCTACAGCAACACGTACCGGTTGTGGGCGCAAACCTGCTCCCCCGCCGGGCAACCCGTCGGCGCGGCGACCCAGGTGATGGCGGGCTTTTCCGGCTACGTGCAACCGGGCCTGGCCTACGGCAACTTCGCGGCGGGGGAAAAAAGCTTCCTGCTCGCCGTCGCGATCAGCAACGATATCCGGGGCCTGCGCCTTTCCGAAGGAGGCGCGGTGCTGGATGCGGCGCCCCTTCCGATCTGCGTGTTCCCGGGCACCCAGGCCAACCCCTGTCCGGCCTTCGGGCCGGGGCCGGGCGGAACGCAGGGTTGGTGGGTGGCGTGGCAGGACAGCCGCAGCGGGACGGTCGACATCCATGGCGCCTTCGTGGCGCAGGACGGCACGGTCAGCCACTCCTCCACCGGCATGGCCTTCATCACCGCGGCTAGCGACCAGGTCGCCCCGTCGCTCGCCTGGGACGGCAGCCGCTACCTGCTCGCCTGGCACGATTACCGCTCGCCGCCCGCCTTCCGGGCCAGCGTGATGGATTCGGGCGGGGGCTTCGCCGACACGAACGGGACGCTGGTTTCCACCAACGACCCATCCACGCCGGTCGTATGCGCCCGGACCAACGGCTCGTTCCTGGCCGCCCACGGCGACGAGACGGTCTGGGGTCAGGCCATCGAGGCGCAGGATTCCCTCCTGACCGCCGGCACCCAGCGCCTCGCGTCCGTCGCGGGCGCCGGCGAGCGTTACAACTCGGGCGGATGCGACGGGACGAATTTCTGGGTGGCCTTCGAGTACCATCCGGCGCATTCCGAGCGGCTCGGCGACATCGCCATCCAGCGGGTTTCCCCCGGGGGCATCCCCCTGGCCGCCGCCCCCTTCCTCGTCTGCACCAACAGCAGCGACCAGTGGGCGCCCGCCGCGGCCGTCGGCCGGGACACGGTATACGTGGTCTGGACGGACGAACGCAATCCCCGCGACCAGGTGTGGGGCCAGCGCCTGACTCTGGACGGGCAGCCGGCGGGAACCAATGTGCAGATCGGCGTGGGCGCGACGTTCGCCTACTTCTGCGACATCGCGTCGGACGGCACCAACTTCCTGGCGGTCTGGGACGATTCCGATTCGGGAAAAACACGCGGTCGCTTTGTCCGGGCGGACGGGAGCATGGGCGGCGCGTTCGACATCGGCGGCTCCGACATCTCCGACCCCTTTGTCACGTTCGGCGGCGGCTGCTATCTCGTCCTGTGCGCGGACGACGCGGCGATCCGCTTCCGCCGCTACCGCCCCGGCGGGACCGCGATCGACACCTCGGCGTCGAACCTGTACTCGGGGTCTTCCGTGCGCTGGGAACCGCAGGCCGCCTATCACGCGGGCGGCAACCGGTTCCTCGTCACCTGGCGCGACCAGGCCGCCTACCAGATCCTCGGCCGCACCCTGGACGCCTCCACGGCGGCGCTCGGCAACGTGATCACGGTCCTCGTCATCAACGCCTGGGCGTCTTCCGCAAACAGCGCCGTCGCCTGTGACGGGACCGATTGGTTGTGCCTGTTCCGCGACACCCGCAACGGCCCGGCCGGCCTCTTCGGCGCGCGGGTGGACGCCGGGGGCGCGCTGCTCGATGCCGCCCCCTTTCCCATCCTGCGCAATGCGACCTTCGGCGAACTGGTCCCGCCGGCCGCCCCGCTCACCAACGTCCTGATCCTGGGCACCCGGCCGGTCTATGACACGCCGGGCCGGGTCTACAACACGGGCAAGAGCCTCGGCTTGTTCTGGCAGCCCGGCGCGCAGGAGTCGCCCGGTCCGGACGTGGAAGGCCGCCATGTCCGGATCGACGCCTTCGGCCAGACCGCGTTTTTCTTCCGGCAGTCGGCGCCCGCGAGCACCGGGTACGTGGTCGAGACTTGCGCCTCGCTGGCGAACCCGGACTGGCGGCCGGTCACCAACGGCGTCCTCCTCGACTCGGGGATGGGCGTGTCCGCGCTGTGGCGCGAGCCGGGCGGCGCGGCCTCCAGCGGAACGTATCGCGCGCGCGGAAATTGAGCCCGCCCGTGGCCGGGATGCACTTTATCGGGGGGTTGCACGTTGTACGGGGCAGGAAGGTCCGCCCCATGAGGTTCAGACGCGCCAGCGCTTTTAGCCGGTTCATACAGCCGGCCTGTTTCTTCCTGCTGCTCACGGCGGGCAGCCGGGCCGCGGAGGAAAATCCTGATCCGGGATTCCGGAGGCCGGCTGATCGGGCAGATCTCGGTTCTTGAAAACGACGGATCCCAATGCCGCGTAAGCGCCGGGGGGATGTTCACCATCCCCGCGCCTGCGCCCGACAAGACCAGGACCACCTTGACCGGAGCGCCGAGCGGCCCGGTCACGGAGGCCGCCGGGTGGCTGTATTCCCGGCTCATGAACAAGAGCCCTTTGGACGCGGTGCTGCCGGGCGACGCCTACGGGCTCCACGGCGGTTCTACCGGACGGCGGGTTTGCGCCGGCAGTCGGAACACCGATACGGCACCGCGACCGAGGCCCAGGACGTGGATGCTCAGTTCATGATCGGGTATACCACGGCCTTCGACCGCTACAACGACTTCCAAGGCGCGAGGACCGACAACGAGACCGTGACGCCGGGAACCATCCGGCAGGCGCTACAGGTTGCCTTGGACAACGCGCCGCCCGGCATGGAACCGCCCACGCCCATCATCCAGCGGATCGCGCAGGTGTCGGCTCAACTGCAGACGACGCCAGCATCTTCCCCGTAACGCAATGGACGCGTGCCCAGGCGTCGGAGCCACACCAATCCGCTGCGGGATGATCCTGCGCAATGGACAACAAGCCCGGACTGCGCCAACACGCCTGTCCGTCCCGTCCAGCGCGGACCCGCGGCGCCCCGCCTGTCGCCGGCATCAGCCGCCTGGATGCGCCAGGAGTCGATCACACACCCGCTTCGACGTGCTCTCATTTCAGGCGCGTCAGTTCGGGCGATCGCCCGCTCCAGGCGGAGCCCTGGCCCCAAAGCACGGTCACCTGGCGATGTTCTCCGGGATCGGGTCTGGCCGCAGAACACCGGCCGCACCGGATTCGCCGGGACCGGCGCACGGCCCAACCCTCTGTCATTTGGACGGCCCGGTCGCCACGGCAACCTCGGGCGCGGCTTCCATCCCCCGGCGTCCAAACACCGCCCCCCCGTGCCGAGTATCTCCCGCTCCCCTCCCGTCCACCCGCGTTTCGAGATATTTCGGCAGGCGGTATTCGTGCCCCGACAACGACCTGGCGCCCGCATGGAACATCGGCCCGGGCTTCATGCCCGCTCCGTCAGGCTTGTGACACGTTCTATCAGAGCGTGCCTATGTCACAACTGTTTCGTTGCTTGCCCTGTCCTCCTTCTTTTTTACGCGCATAGCGCGTCCATCTACAGAAAGGAAGTCGCGCGCGAGAATTCCACGTTTTTTTCAGGACAGCCACCAGGACGACATCAGGGTCATCGCAATGGGAGGGACGGGACAAGAGCAGCGAAGCAGCGGCCATTCCGGCCAGCGACGGTCGGCCCGGACAAAATCAAGGCGGGCTCGTGAGACCCAGGCGAAGCATCGGAAGGATTTCCTCGCGCAAGGTGTGGCTCAAGTCGAACAGCATGAAGCCGGGAGCACCCAGTCTGCGCGCGGCGACGATCTGCTCGATCGCCTGGTCGGACGCCAACTGGCTCTCATCCGCCGTGACCCCGAGCCCGGGCATCAGGCGCCCCGCAGCGCCGGGCAGGGCCAGGTGCTTCTGCGTGAGCGCGGCGAATCCCGCCGCGTCGGTGGTGTAGGTCATGGGGCAGACGAAATCCAGAAGGCCGTCCCGAAGCCACGCCCCCCAGTCCTGCCCTACGCTCGCGATGCAGTCCGGGTACGAGCTATAGACCGCGGCGGATACCTTCGCGGTCGGCCGGATGGTCTTGATCTCGCGGTTCACGGCCCGCACGAAGGCGGTGATGCGGCCCGCCCGCCAGCGCTGGTACTCCGCGGCGACCGCTCCGCCCGGCGCAGCCGCGCGCGGCCAGCCGTCCACCCGCCGCCCCCGGTCCTTCTCGAATTCCCGACGCGACACCGGCGAAAAGCAGGAATCGGGGCCGGGGTATCGCACATAATCCAAGTGCACGCCGTCCACCGGATAGCGCGTCACCAGTTCGCGGATCGCGGCCAGGGCCAGGTCCACGTTGCGCGGGTCGGCGGGATTGAGCCAGGGTATCGTCTGCCCGGTCGCGGTCACCTGGAGGCGGCCTTCCTTCTTCATCCGGAGCTGGAAGTCGTCGGGCGCGTTCTGAAGGCTCCAGCAGACCATCCAGGCGTGCGCCTCCAGGCCGTTGCGGTGCGCGGCCTCGACGCAGGACTTGGCCTGGTCGCCCAGTTTCCGGGACGTGTACGATTCGGGGAGGACGCGACCCGGGTAGTGCGCGAGCCCGCCCCACAGGAGATTGGGAAACACGGCCGTGAAGCCCGCGCCGGAAAGCAACCGACAACTCCGGCTCCAGTCGCCGGGAAACCATCCTACGCCCTCGTGTTCCCACACCCCCCGGAATTCGCCGGCGCGCGGCGGCTGCGCGCGCGCGTAGGCCTCGGTCAGGACCTGGCGCAACGACCGGCCGGCCTGGATCACCTCGAGGAACCGCTGCTCGTCATACAGCGCCCGCATCTGGTCATGCAGCGCGGCGGCGCGTTCGAGTAGCGGCTGCACTTCCTGCCCGGAGGCGGCGCCCAGGCGACCGATCCCCTCCCGGGCATCCGCCAGCGAGGTGAACGAATCGACCTGGCCGGCGGTATTCAGCCGATGCCGCGCCGCTTCCTGCCACAGGGCGGGATCGAGCCGGCCGAGCAGGCCCAGCAGCATCTCCTGTTTGGTGCGCACGTCGTCGTTCTGAAGAACATGCGTCATCCAGAGTCCGCGCGACGTCGCGACCCAGGCCGGGTCGCGCGTGCGGCGGCCCAGGGCATCCTCCCACCACGCAATGACCTTGCCCCCCTTCCCCGCGGGCGTGACGGGAAGGATGTTGGACGACTCCTGGAAGACCCGGGCCGGGAGATAGCGCGCGGACGGATCCACGAAGGTCATGGAGCTCCAGCGGCCGGGCAGGTCGGTGCGGGCATAACGTCCCAGCTTGATTTCCATCAGGGCCGCGAGGTTCGGATCGGATCCATAAAACACCACGAGCCGCCCGCCGTTCTGCACGAACGTCCGGAGGGCGGCCAGCATGGACGAAGTGGGGCGCGGGTTGTAGGGAAGGATGGCGACGCGCGCCCGGCGCAGGATGCCCGCCGCCACGTCGTCATCGCTCACCATGCCGTGCGAGAGGCCGAGTTCCCGCAGCCAACTGCTCAAGCGGCGGGCGATCCGGGCGGAGAGGGCTTCCTCGGAGGCGTCCTGCGCGGAGGCCGTGGCCCGCACGATCAGCAGGCTGTCCTCGGCCGCCGTCAGGGCGTGCAACGTCAGCGAGGCCGCCACCGCCGAGCCGCGCCAGGGCGAGACGCGGATGGCTTCGATCCGGTGCCAGCCCGCAGGCCGGCCCTCGGTCGAAAATTCCTCCTTGAGCAGCAAGAGGGTCTGCCGTCCGGCCCGCTTGAGCGGCTTGCCCCAGACGAACCAGCCGTCGCCGCTCTTGAAATAAAGGGTCAGCGAGCGCAGGGCCTCGGGATGATCGCAGGTCAGATCCAGTTCCAGGCTGGTGTAGCGATCCAGGTTCAGCGCCACGCTGCGGTCCCAGTAGACGCGATCCGCGCCGCCGTCGAAGGGACACGGGAACGTCACGCCGCCGGGGACGGCCGTCACGGGCGGCGAGGCGTCCTTCGGCAGCCAGGCCTTGTGCGCCTCGGCGGGGTCGGCATAGGAGAAATTCTCGAGCAGGACCGTGCCGGCCCGGGCCGGCGGCGCGCACGACACCAGCGCCAGGAGGACCAGGCACCCGACTTGTGAGTACGCGCTTCGCATGTGCGGGGCAGTGTACCGGCCCGTCCAAGCGGGTCAACAGGAAAGGCCGCGCCGGGTTTGAGATCGGGGCGGTTGTTGTGTATTAATACCCAGTCCATGCGTCTTGCTCTCTCATGCGCGGTGGCGGGCCTGGCCGTAATGCTGGCGGGGCCGGCGGCCCGCGCGCAGCAGGCGTCGAACCTCGCCGCGTTTCACCGGTCGGGGCAGACGTTTCTCACCTGGGACGAGGCCGGCGCCGGGGACACGGCGGAAAGCTACCGGGTCTACCGGCACACCGGGGAAATCTCGACGGGCACGCTTGCCTCGGCCACGCTGCTCGCCTCGGTCCCCCGCGGATCCTCCTACTACCCCGCGGAATCCGCGTTCCGCGGCAGCAACGTGTATTTCGTCATCGAGAATCTCGGCCCGAACCTGGCGTCCAACCGGGGCCTCTTCGTGTACACCCCGCACGACAGCGGCGCCTTCTTCTACGCCGTCACGCTCCGGACCAACGGCCGGGAAAACACCAACGAGTTCGGCGCGGGCAACGCGCTGACCGCCGCCGTCTCGGAGGCCGAGGCCGATCCCGAGCCCGTCCTCGTCCGGACCAGCGCCACGGGCCGGGTGCGGACCTACACGCAGTACATGGATTACCACCGGTGGAATCCCACGCTCGGCGGCTATGCCTACAACTACAGCGTGTGCCTGCCGGCCAACTTCTCGAACACGGTCGCATGGCCCCTGCACCTGAAACTGGTCTCGCACGGCAGCCGGTACGACGAAACCGAGACCGGCTCGTGGTACAACCGGGGCATCCAGATCTACGGCGACGACCCGGACGACACGTGGCATTACGGCTTCCACGAAAACTGGGACTACTCGAAATCCACGCACCCGACCAGCGGGATCATCGTGAATTACACCGAGCAGCGTCACCTGCGCGCGATCCACGATGTCATCCGGGATCCGTATTACCGCGTGGACACGAACCGGATCTATGCGTGGTACTCGTCCATGGGCGGGAGCGGCGCCATGACGCTGGGCTTTCACTATCCCGACGTGTTCGCGGCGGTGTTCTGCTGGCAACCGGTCACCGTGTACAGGACGGCGGATTTCTGGCGCGGGCAGGATTTTGAAACACTCTGGGGCGCAACTAATTACAACCTTCCCATCGAAAATCGCGGACCGCAGGCCGGGCCGATCACGAACTTCAACGGCATGGGCGTTTTCGACTGGATGGACCACCTGGCCATGCTGACCCATCATCCCGGCCGGGACGTGCCGATGTTCTTCTTCCACGCGGGCAAGAACGACGGGAACATCGAGTACGAGACCCAGGGCGAGCCGGCGATCGGGGCATTTTACCAGGCGCGATGCGGATTTGTCGCCCTGATCGACCCGTCCAGCCATTCCGGGATCGCGTTCGCCGACTGGCCGACGGCCTCGACCACGAACTGGGACATCCGGCAACTGGCCTTTCGAAAGGACATCAGTTTCCCGGCCTTCTCGCGGGCCAGCGGGAACGACGCCGCGCCGCCGCCCGCGGAGCCGCTGACCAACTTCTACAACAAGACCCTGGAATGGTCCTGTCCCTGGAACCACTTCGCCGGGGACATCGTGGACACGGCCACGAACTACGAAATCGTGCTGCGATCCCGCGCGGGCGCCCAGCATGCGGCGGTGACGGTGCGCCGGCCCCAGTTGTTCAAGCCCGCGCCGGGACAGGGAGTCGTCTGGGAGAACGTGCCCCGGGGCGAATCAGCGCCCGCGGCCATGGGCGACCTGCGGGTGGATGCGCATGGGCTGGTGACCGTGGAGCGCTTCGTCATCACCACGAACGGCAACCGGTTGCGGTTGCGATCCGATGCGCTGGCGGACAGCGACAGCGACGGGCTGCCGGACTGGTGGGAACTCGCCCGCGGGCTCAATCCCAGCAGCACCGTGGACGCGGCAGGCGTGGACACCGACCTGGACGGCCTGGTCAACGGCGACGAAAAACGGACGGGCACAGCCCCCCTTTCCTCCAACGACTTCTTCCGCATTGTCGCGGCGGGCGAACCGGGACCCACGTGGTCCAGCACGCCCGGACTGGTCTACACGGTGCAGCAGACCACCAATTATTCAGCCTGGGAACCTGTGTCCACCGGCATCGTCGCCATGGAAACAAGGACCGCGATTCCTATCCTGTTCCCAACGAATCACTCTGGCCCCGCCTACCGGGTTTTCACGGAGTAGCCGGCCATTTGGAATGGACACGAGCAGATCCGGAAAATGCCGCAACTATCCGATTACATAATTTTCGTATTTTGAACAAATTACAACTCACAAGCATGGGATTCGATATTTCTCTTGCTTTTTTATCGGCACAGCGACGGAAGACTCTATTGGCCGAAGGTCCAATGCTAATAAAGTGGACAACGCGGAAGACATGGTCTAATTTCTTTAAGTAGAACTGCGAGAAGTTGTTAACCGTTGCTCGGTCTTGGAAAAGGGGCGGGTCGGCGGTGACGTGTATTTACTAATGTTGGCTGCTTGCAGAATGATGAAGGGTGTCGCTCGGGACGCCGGGGAGGTCTGCATGAAAAGGAAGAATCCGGGGGAACTCCGTGCAGGTTGCGGGTTCCGGTTGATTCCGCTGCTTGCCGCGATTGCGCTCATCAGCGCGGCCGGCGCGCAGCGAGCCCATGCCGATCTCGAGGTGGCCAAGAGCATTCGCGGCGGATTGACGCGGGTGAACGCCGGAACGCAGTTTACCTATGTATTGAGCTATCGCGCGGCCAGCACAACGACGAACTTCTACAACGCTTTCCTCACGGATGTTCTCCCGGTCGGACTGAACTACGCGTCGGCCGTGGGCACTCCTCACACCTCGAACATCACGTACACGGCGGCGACCCGGACGATCCGGGTGAATTTCATCAACCCGCTGCCCGCCGGATCCACGGGCGAAATCGAGATCAACGTCCTGTATCCGAACGGCACCACGCCGGACGGAACGATCACGACCAACCGCGCCACGGCCCAGGCGACGAACTCGCCGCCCTACACGTCCAATCCCATCACGATCATGGCGACGGCCAGCAACCGGGCCACGCTGACCAAGACCCTGGTCGGTTCCAGCGTGCCCCTGAACCAGAACGTGTCCTACACCGTGACGCTGAACAACAACATCAGCGTGGGCGCGCTGAATATCACGAACATCACGATGACCGACACCCTGCCCCCCGGCTCCATCTTCGTGGCCGCCAGCGGCGGGGGCTCCTACGACGCCGGCTCGCACAGCGTCACGTGGACCCAGCAGACCCTGGGCATCGGCAACATGGCCCGCACGGTGACGGTCCGCTTCCCCGCGCCGCCGTTCGCCTTGAGCAACCGGGTCACGAACGTCGTGACGGCCATCGGGACGCCGCTCGGGAAGACCCCGACCAACTGGATCCGGGGCATCACGAATATCATCGTCAACCCGACCACCGCCTCGACGTTCACCAAGAGCGTCAGCGAGGCGCGATACGTGTACGAAGGCAAGGTGGTCAACAAGACCTTCAACATGACCGTGAACAACACGGGCAACACCCCGATCACGAACGTCGTGGTCACCGACGAGATCAAGCCGGAGTTCAAGGTGACCCGGTTCAACACCGGCAACTTCAACGGCACGCCGGCCGGTCTGCGCACGGGCATCAACGTGTATTACCAGAAGTGGACGGGGAGCGGCTGGCTGGACGCGCCGGGCAATCCGTACACCGGGCTCACGAACACCACGATCCTGGTGTCCGCCCTCGGCCTCGCCACGAACGATTACATCACGGACCTGCGCTGGGAGTTCGGCGAACTGCCCGTGAACTACTCCATCGCCGGGCTGTCCTTCCAAGCGGACGCGATGACGACCGACCGCGCCGGCAACCCGGTGGTCGCCGGCGACGTCCTGACGAATCGGGCGGACCTGGCCTATTACAGTTATCTCGGGCCGTCCAACCGCTCGTCCACGGTCACGCTGAACGTGTTGAGCGCCCGGCCGGTCGTCCAGTTGACCAAGGCGGTCACCAACGCCGTGCCCGTCAAGGACGGCGACACGCTGACCTTCCGCCTGATCCTGGCCAACCGGGCCGAGGCCGCCGCCGCCCTGCAGAACCCGGTGGTGGCCGACCTGCTGGCCGGGTACCTGACCTACGTGCCGGGCAGCTGGTGGATCCAGTCGGGCCCGGCCGGCCTGCCCGAGCCGACCTTCACGTCCGCGCCGAATTACAACGGCACGAGCAACACGCTCCTGCGCTGGGACTGGAGCAGTTACTCGCTGCCGACCAACGCGTCCATCGAGATCCGGTTCCGCGCCAGCCTCACCCCGGGCACGCTGTACGGCGGCAAGACCAACCAGATTCACCTGGTCGAGTGGGACAACCCGGCGCTGGACACCAACGCGACCCTGTACGCGCGGGACGTCAACGACCTGAACGCCAACGGCTCGACCAACGATTACGTCTATTACCAGAACCTCGGCTACACCATTTCCAGCGTCGCCGCCATGGACTCCTACAAGTGGGTCAAGGGCGAACTGGACACGAACTGGCACCGGTACCCGGAGAGCGGCTTCACCGTGCCGGGCGGCATCGCCGATTACCGCATGACGGTGAAGAACGTCGGGAACGTGCCCGTCAAGAACATCAACGTGATCGACATCCTGCCGTTCGTCGGCGACACCGGCGTCATCGATCTCTCGGCGCGCGACACCGAGTGGCGGCCCAGCCTCGCGGCCCCGATCACCGCCCCGCCGGGGGTGACCGTCTACTACAGCGAGGAAGGCGACCCCGCGCGGCCGGACTTCGTACCCTCCGGCCCGCCCGGCTCGGATGCGCCGTACTGGTCCACGAATCCGCCGGCGGATTTCACCCGGACCCGGTCCGTGAAATTCGATTTCGGCGCGGCCGTGCTCCAGCCCAACCAGGAACTGGAATTCGGCTGGCCCATGCGCGCCCCGGTCGGCGCGCCGACCGGCGGCGAGATCGCCTGGAATTCCTTCGGCTACTACGGCACGCGCACGGATAACAACACCCAGCTGCTGCCGTCGGAGCCCATCAAGGTCGGCATCAAGATCCTGCCCGACACGAACGCGGTGTACGGCGATTACGTCTGGTTCGACGAGAACCTGGACGGCATCCAGGACAACAGCGAAGGCGGCATGAACGGCATCCGCGTGCACCTGTGGCAGGACAGCGGGCCCGGCGGCATCCCGGACGGCGTGCGCGACACGGACACGGATCATTACATCGGCTTCACGATCACCGGCGACGATTACGAGGGCCATCCCGGCTACTATCTCTTCCCGAACATGGACCGCGGCTTCTACTACGCCCTCTTCGAGGTCCCGGCCGGCGCGGTGGTCTCCCCCGCCGACCAGGGCGGCGACGACACGAAGGATTCCGACGTCACCCTGATGGCCGGCTCGAATTACTGGACCGAGATCACCTGGCTGGACGACGCCGAGCACGACCTGTCGTGGGACATGGGCCTGTGGGTCGACGAGTACGAGATCACGCTTGTCAAGCTGGCCGGCAACGCGCCCGACGGCACGACCCTGTGGGTCGAGAGCGGCGCGCCCGTGCGGTACACCTACCAGGTGCTGAACAACGGCAACCTTGATCTCGTGAACATCCGGGTCCGCGACGACAAGCTCGGCCTGATCGGCATCATCCCGCGGCTCGCCAGCGGCCAGAGCGCGGTCCTGACCAGCACGCCCGTGAACGTCACGGCCGACGTGACCAATGTCGGCGACGTGCGCGGCCGGCCGGCGGTGCCCGGCGGGCCGGAGATCCCCGGTCTGCCCGAGGCTACGGATGACGATGACGCCGTGGTCCGTGTGCTGGCGCGCATCGGCGACCGGGTCTGGCTCGATACCGACGGCGACGGCATCCAGGACGGCGGCGAGACCGGCATCGGCGGCGTGCGCGTCTTCCTGCTCGACAACCTGGGCCAGGTCGTGGCGACGAATACCACAGACGCCAACGGCCTCTACCGCTTCACGGTTCCGCCCGGCGCCTACGAAGTGCAGTTTGACCTCTCCTCCGTGGACGCCAGTTACACGGTCAGTCCGCGCGGCGCCGCCGGGTCCAAGGACGCCACGGACAGCGACGCCGACCCCGTCACGGGCCGGACGGAGCTGACAACGATCGTCGCGGATGAGTCCGACTTCTCGTGGGACATGGGCCTCTGGCAACCCTCCTCGATCGGCGACAAGGTTTGGTTCGACCATGACTCCGACGGCATTCAGGACGGCCCCGGCGAGCCGGGCGCCGGCAGCATCCGCGTGTACCTGCTGAACGACGGCGGAGACATCATGGCCACGAACACGACGTCGTCGGGCGGGCTCTATCTCTTCGACAACCTCGTCCCCGGCACGTACTCGGTGGAATTCGATCTGACCTCCCTGCCGCCGGGCTACCACGTCTCGCCGCGCACCGGCAACCTGCTGGACGCGGACAACAGCGACGCCAACCCATCCACGGGCCGCACGGTCCCGATCGTCCTCGCGCCCAACACCCACATCCGCGAAGTGGACTTGGGCATCTGGACGGCCAGCCAGATCGGCGACCGGGTGTGGTACGACAACGACGGCGACGGCCTGCAGGACCTCGG